>JAEEGL011104467.1_pt1 | contig 15606 bp, 17 predicted proteins | sample 9134231 | NCBI WGS metagenome assembly JAEEGL01 (sample SAMN16246548, study PRJNA631951) | gut metagenome | biome: gut microbiome; feature: rumen; material: fiber-attached | host: Bos | place: Iran: Karaj | collected 2018-10
CCGCATGTGGATGGAGGTTGCATCACTGCTGGTAACTGAGGACATGATTGAGGACTTCCTGCCATGGAATTACGTGGAGAAGGAAAGTCTGACTCTGGCTCCGCCTCCCGAACCGTCTCCCGACTAAACATAATGCGACTGAAACATCCACGGCAGCATCTGCCATCGCACTAATTACCACACCACAGACATCATCCGGCGGTACTCGGCAGCACCGCCGGGAGGAGTCCTTCCTGATATTTGCGATCCCACCTGAAAATTCTGTATCCCCCCGAAAAATTCAAAATACCGCTCAGGGCTCACTGCTCAATGAGCCATCCGCATTTGGTGAAAAATCGCCGGGAAGTTACATTAATACTGCTTGCTACTAAAGAAATTCTCATGAGAGCTTCTTTTGCCTGTTCAGTATCCATTGATAAGGATAAGGTAGTATCAAACATTTTTTTGCCTCACGCATACGCAAAAAAAAGACGCATTAAGCGTCTCTTTTTGAAAATTAAAAATTCAGAGGTTTGCTTCCAAAAAGGAAGTCCCCTTATCAGGGTAACGCTCAGCCCTCGGGCAAAATACGGCTTTCGGCAGCTTCCGCTCCCTTTGTTCCGTCCTGTCTCGCACCCCGGCAGCTTCCGCTCCCTTTGCTCTGCCCCCGCCTCATACCCCGGCTGAACCCGCTGACCGCCGGTATTTCCATCAGTTCTTTTACTGTTTTTTTCTGCACTTTTATTTTCCGGAACGCGGAATCAGCTGTTTTAAGATGAGTTTAAGGTTTCCCCGCGGTACCCGGAATTCTCTGAGAAGCGGAATTACGGGCAGCGCCGGAAAACCGGGCAGAAACAGAAATTTTCAGCCAGGACCGTAACAATTGCAGTTTTTTGCCTGTGGCAAACTTAACTTGCTAACGCGCCGGGGTGATTGCCTCAGAAGGGCGGCCCCGGAAGATTTACTGACAACAGAAGCGGAATTAACTCAACAGAGGACTTTATTATGAATATCCTGACCATCATCCTTGACACCATCCGGATCATCTTTCGGAGCATCTTCCTGAATCGCGCGGTGATGGTAACGCTGGATGCTCTCCTCGCTCTCTGGATCCTGCATTCCTATGCAGGCATCGGTTTCGGGTGGCTGGTTGTCATAAGCGTCGCGCTGCTTTCTTTGGCAGTTTGGTTTTTCAGCCGGAGGGAAGGAACCATCGGCGCCTTTTTCCGGAGGTTCCGCATATTTGGCGGGAAGGCCATTGCTTCTGAAAACGGCGGCACCGACTGGAGCGATCCCGAAAGCATCATTTCCGAGGATGACGCCTCCCCTGCTTCAGAGGATGACATCTCCCCGGCTGATACCGCTGCTTCTCAGGATGATTCCGCCTACGATGCCGGCCCGGACGCCGGGGCAGCGCCTGCCGGTATTTCCGAGAACGTTCCCGGCGGGATGAATGCGGCAGGGAAGTGGCAGCTTGCGGCTCTTAATGCGCTTTTCATCGGTCTTTCGTGCGTGGCCCTGAAGGATGTCTGGGTCTCGTCTCCTCAGGCAACCGTGGTCAGAACCGAAGCCGAGCTTATGGGCATCAAAACCATTGAAAAGCTCTACACCGGTTTTTCCTACATAGACATGGAGGATCTGCACTACGGTGAAAGCTTATTTTCCGGAAGATATCTGGACGGACTCTGCATCCGGAAATACCAGATCAGCTACGGCTACCAGAATATCGGCAAATATCTGGACGACGATAAGGTGATGGAGGCGGTTTGCCGCGGGAATACCGCAGATCTCCCGAAGCCGGAGATCATGGCAGCAAACTCCCTGACCATGGAACAGGAGGGCAATTATACCGTGTCCGGCGAGTGCCATAAATGGGATGAAAACCAGCAGTATCGGAACATGAAGCTCTTGGGTTTTATGAATCAGCACGGGCTCTTAAACGTCAAGGACAGTCAGGATCAGCTCCGGACTTATCTCAGGCCGGCCTGCGAAACCATCTTCGCCCGGAAGGCGGAAGCCCAAGCCCTGGATCTCCAGGATGGCTCCCAGGACAATCAGAAACAGTAACGGTAAGAATTTAAGAAGAGGAACAGATTATGAAAATGCGCCTTAGTACCAGCATACTCCCCCGCTCCGTAAAAAGCGTTCTCCAGACTCTGGCAATGTCCGCGGCTCTTGCCGTCAGTTCTCCCGTCGTCTGCGCTCAGGATCAGGATGTCAGCGAAGTTGTTGCTGCCATGAACGGCATGATGCAGGCCACTCTGGAAGCCTCCTATACCGTAACCTACCACCGCTCCGTGCCGCATCTCATCTTCAAGGATGACATTTACTACCGAAAGGATCTCGTCACGATAGATTACGGTTTCCAGTTTGTTGCGGGCAAGGAGCCGGATATTGTCTGGAAGGGCGATAAATGCATTCTGACCGCCGCTGTCAGGAACAGTCCTTTCCGGCCCGCAAACCGGGGGACTCTGGTACGCGCGTCCACCGACGGGGAAATGCAGCTTAAGGACGAGGACGGCAATTATGTGAATCTGGACCGCATAATGAACATGAGGGTGCTGGAGGAAGAACTGAAATTCCGGTCCGCTCATATGGAAATCGCCCGGAGCAAAATATCCCAGTATTTCCGGATCTATGCGGCAAAGCTCGGCTGCGATTCGGGGCTGGAGTTTGCGAAATGACCGCCTCGGCTCCCGGGGCCCCGGGAGCATTCTGAGCTATGGCCGGAAATCATAAGGATTTTTCATGCGGTGATAATTGCCATATCAGGTTACCGTTAAAACACACCAAAGGAGATACCGTTATGAACAGCGCTCAGAAATCCGCCTGCCACAAGATCATTCACTCTGCCGCCGCCGCTGCCGCTGCCGGTAACCTGGTGCCCGTGCCCGGTACCGGATTTGCCGCCGATATGGGGGCGATGGTCGCCATGGTTATGTCTCTGGCCCGGGTTTTTAAGCTGGATGGCAGAGTGGGCGCTGAGGAATCAAAGAAGAGGGCCAAAAAAATGAAAAAAGTCAAAGATTCCATCCAAAAACAGCTCCCCGAAAACTGGAAAAAGCATGTCGCAAAGGAATCTGCCAGAATCATCACTAAAAAGGTCGCCCGGGAGATTGCCATGACTGCTCTCAAAAAGCAGATTGCCGCGCAGCCGATTCGATATTTCGCCAAGGAAGGAGCGAAGTGGATTCCGGGACTGGGGACTATCCTGAGCTCCGCAATTTCCGCGGGACTTATTGAAGATGCGGGCTGGAGGGTCGCTGACGATTTTGACCGCCGCTCCCGAGGTCTGGCTTGATTTTGCGAAATGACCGCCCCGGCATCCCGGGCCCTGGGAGCATTCTGAGCAATAGCCAGAAATCCGCAGAATTTTTCATTCGGTGATAATTGCCATATCAGGTAACCGTTAAAGAACACCTCAGAGGAGATACCGTTATGAACAGCATTCAGAAATCCGCCTGCCACAAGATCATTCACTCTGCCGCCGTCGCTTCCGCTGCCGGTAACCTGGTGCCGGTGCCCGGTACCGGATTTGCCGCCGATATGGGGGCGATGGTCACCATGGTTATGGCTCTGGCCCGGGTTTTTAAGTTGGATAGCAGCGTGGGCGCTCAGGAATCAAAGAAGAGGGCCAAAGGGAAGATCATGAGCGCGGCAGCTACTGGTGCCGCCAAAATCCTCTGGAAAAAGTATGTTGCAAAGGAATCTGCCAAAATCATCAGCAAAGAGGTTGCCCGGGAGATTGCCATCACTGCTCTCAAAAAGCAGATTGCCGCGCAGCCGATCCGGTATCTTGCCAAGGAAGGTCTGAAGTTTATTCCGGGACCGTGGACTATGCTGGGCTCCGCAATTTCCGCGGGACTTATAGAACATGCCGGCTGGAGGATCGCTGCCGATTTTGACCGCCGCTCCCGAGGTCTGGCCTGATGTTGCGAAACGTTTTGCCGGGAGCGGAGATGCGGGAGGAACCGGATTCAGCTGTTCGCTGCCGGGTTTTCAGCGCATCCTCCGTTTTATCATTCTCACTTTCGAGAAAAATTTTTTAAGGAACCCGGAACAATTTCGGGATTTTTGAGACTATTAAATATAAGGAGCACCTATGCTTACCGCAGCGCTTATCTGGATACTGACCCATAACGACTGACCCGCGGCCGGCGGCGCTCTGTCCGGAAAACGGCAGGGCGTTATGTTCGGGAACCAATGCGGGTAATTAAAGCCGGCAGCGAAGCCGGTAACTCCAGCGGATTAAGAAGCTTTCAGAATAAGGAGAACGCCATGAACAGCATGAGAAACATCCGGAACAGGAAGAACCCCTTAGCTGCTGCCGCGCTTTTGAAAAGCAGTGTTACGCCGCCGTTTGGGGATCCGCTTCCTTTCCCGCACTGGCCGATCCTCTGGTGAAGGCCGGCGGGACTCTGGAACTGCCGTAAAAGCCCCTGAGATCTCGCGGCCTTTTAACGCCGGGAGGTTCTGAGTTTGCGGAAGGGGCCTGTTTTTCCTTTTTCACTGCGAGAACGATTTTTATCATCTGAGAGCCTGCGGAATCAGCGCGCAGGAACCAAAAGAGAGCAATTATGGACGAAACAAAAGAACCGGGAAAGGAAGCCGGCAAGGAGAACAAACGCATCTTCCCCGAATATTGCGGCCCTGTCAATTTCGAGGAGATGGTTCCCATGGATTATCACCGCAGGCTGATCCTGACAGATCTTCTTTCCCGTCCCGAAATCCTATCCAACCGGGAGCTCAGATATCGCAATTTTCTGAGAAGCTATTATCTGAAATACACCACTCCCGACGATTCTGATTATCTTCAGGGCAGCTTTTATTTTCCGTCATACGGTATCAATAACCGTTCCCGCTGGAGACATAGCAGCGAAATCGCAGAGCAGAGTTCCGTAACCGCTGTAATCCCCAAGCTGCCCGGTTTTCTTAAGGTGGGGGGCAGTTCATGCGAGATAGGCCGGTACTGTTTTTTCCGGAACGACTTTCGGAGATTTGAGCCTTTGGAGAAGCAAAAGCTCAGGATTCATGTATTTGAAGAGGATTGCGGTCTTCTGCCTCTGATGCTGAAGGAAATGTCTCTCCCTGGTAATCATATCTGCTGTTATGGCATCGTAAATGATCCGGAGATCTATGACTTCGGATTCCAGGAAATTCTTATGGGCTTTGCCCGGGACAGCGGCGCTTCAGAAGAGGCTCCGGATGTAAAGATGTCCTTCAAGGGAGCCTATCTTCTGTTCATGGATGCCGGGAACCATTACTTTCAAAAGCTTTCTGTTCACAATCCCCTGGGGGCCCGGATCCTCGAAGGGGATTTCAGCGAAAAAGGCCGGAATCAGACAAAGGGGGAACTGAAATCTCTCTGAACCTTTGGTCATGCTCAGGATTTCAGAGTACCCTCTGGCCCGATATCCATCACGACGCGCCCGTCAATATAGCCGATTCTGTTTTCAGAGCCAGGCGCGCTGTACATTTCCAAAGCAGCCACATCTAATGAACCTTCAGATTTACCAAACAATATCTCGCCAAAACACAATGTATAGCTTAAATCATCGACACTGGTATCAGATGCCGGAATTTCGATAATTTGCCTGCCATTTCTGATTCTTACGAATACACCATATTCATGGAAAGAACCTGTTCCGTTTTCAATTGCCGAATACGAACTTACTGCTACAGAAGCGATGTCCGGATGCCATTTTATGTAGATATGTTCAAGTTCTCCAGGTTCGGTAACATCACCGCTATGCTTTACAGCGCCTTCCGGAGTGGAAATGCATTCGTCTTCATTCGCTGCGCCGACATAGATAAGACGTCCATCCCTGTATCTCACCAGGGCTTTAAGATCATAATCCGTATCTTCCGCAGTCCATCCGTTTTCCACAACGATAAGACCATTATTCTTTGCCAGTGATATTTTCTGGCCTTTTTTAAGTATGACAGGTTCCCTGTTTCTGTCTTTAACCTCCAGATTAACTCCGTAATTCAGGCACAGAGACTTCAGTCCGCCTTTAAAACCACTGCCAACTGCATTAAATTTCCACTCCCCCTTGTATCTGTATATTTCTCCTACTATGACAGATGCTTCGAAGGAAAAATCCTCGCCCAGGTCATATCTGAGAAGCTCGGTATTTGCTGCGGTATCGATGATGCGGATATACGCATTGCTTACTTGCCCGAAGTTTTGCTTCCTTGTTTCAGCATCGTAAATCGTAACCGCAATCGCAATTCTTTCTATGACATCAGGCACGCGGCTCAAATCCACTTTGATTTGCTCATCATCTCCGCCGCTGCCGCCGGTGAGACTATCGCCCATATGCTCAGCGCTTCCTGAGGAATGTCGAAGATTGCCATAATAGACGAAGTCCTGATTTGAACTGACCTTGTTATCGGCCTTCAAAAGAAAAGCTGCTGTATCAAGGTCGAAGTCATATCCGCCGCTGTACCTGTCAGTATCCCATCCCAAACCTATAAGAAGTTTGCTCAGTCCCGGATTACCCTTTGTTAAATCAATTTTCTGACCTTTCTTCAGATTTATTGCCATACCCGCACATCTCCTCTCTTTTTAAACGTTCTCTGTCAAAGCTTTTCTGACATATCTGCCGAAATCATGGCAAATGACCAGGCAAAACAGTCAGCCATCCCGCAATATCCGCATCACTTATCATCTGCCGTGATGTTTCCCCATATGCTTTTGTATAATGGCCCTTATCTTTTCCCGGGCTTCTTCCGTTTCTTTCTCTTCAGGCGTCTCTTCCTGTGAATCCTTTTGCCGGATCTCAGGCTGTTCTTCCAGTTCTGATTTCAAAATCGGATGGTTGGTATCCACGCAGATAACATCCCGGGGCGGATCCATAACAGATGAGTCGTAATGCATGGATCAGACGACATCGCGATTAAATTCGAAGTCCCTGATGCTGTCGCATAAATCGTCGTCCTGTATCGGGTTCTTTTCATCCATCAGAAGATCGAGGATGCTCCGGGCATGTATCATCATAGCCCTGGGATTGATATCTTTAAAAAAATACTGCACGTCCGGCATGGAAAGCACCTGCATCCCCAGAGTGTCCAGCAGGATGTAAGGGGTGTCAGGCCGGTTGTACAGTCTGAAATTAACCGCATAATCCAGAAACCGGGATTTATAGGATCTCGTGAAGAACAGCATGCCCTCCCGGGTCATGATCTTTCTTGACGGCAGAAAAAATCCCGCCCGGCAGGAGGGCATGGCCTCGGAGAGCCGTTATGATGCCGCCCAGCATCCGGGCCCGCTGCTGTCCCGTAAGAGCCGTCCCGAAAATATCGAAGGCCTCGATGCTGTACTTGTAGGAATCCAGAATCTTTTCGGCATTGCGGCACATCCAGGTCTGGGCCAGAATCTTTTCCTTAGGCGGAAAGTCCGGATCTGTCACGGCATTAACGCCGGCGGTAATGGTGAGACAGGGGTGCAACTCCTTTGCGGGTTTCGCTTTCAGGGCGGGAGCGATAACGTCCTCCAGAAGATCCGGTTCCAGAGGAATGTCCGTCAGGGCGAAGCAGGCGCTGCCTTCATCATAGCCCAGACATTCCGTCCTTCCGGCGGCATGTTATTTTAATAAGCCTTTTCAGAAGCTTCCGGTCAGGGAGCGGGCACGGCTCTTCAAACAGAAAAATCATGGTAAACATGCGTTCCGGAGCGGTGTCATGTTCGTGAGAGTTTTGTGTTACGGCATCATCTTCTATCATTGCTGTTCCTTAATCCTTGTGATTTCCCGGCAATTTCCCGAGATTCGGCTTTTTGCCTCGGGAGATGGTTTTTAAAGTTCATCGTCCATCCAGGAAGAGCCGCGACGGAGGCCGCGCCGCGGAGGAATGAACCCAAAGGAAAACGGCGGCAGAGGCCAGGACATTTTGCGCTTCAGGGATACATAGGTGCTGAGATACCTTGACGAACGGGAAAGCGTCTTGCTTTCAGCCTTGTTAAGATAGGCATTGGCATCCTCCCGGAGGGCTATCTCTCTCTTCCGGCGCTGTCTCCTGACCCGATGGAGAAGAGCCGCATAGGCGAGGAATCCCGCTAATGCCGGTCCTGTAAGGTAAAGAGACAGGGAGCTTTTGAGCACCCAGAGATTATCTTTCATGATGCAGGTTAACACCAGATAGGCCATGAGGGCCAGCGTTAACCCGGCGGCGATTTTCAGAAAAAGGTAATAGCGTTTATTAGTGACAAAAGTGAAATAGCGGATGGGCAGCATTTCTCCGGTAATTATCGCCAGGAACGGCAGCACCATATACCACATGCTCATATACTCGTCATAGAACTTGGCCACATCTCCCAGATCCAGCGGGGCCAGATAGAGATCCCGGAGAATCAGGGGCAGGGCGCACACGATGCCGAATATCAGGGAGACGCCCAGGATGCGTTTCCGATCCGTGGGAATGTCCCCGGTAAGGCGTCCGGTTTCCCCGTTCATGGCATAATTATAGGTTTTTCCCTGCCAGGAGGCCTTCATGGTCCATACCGGATAAAGAGCATAGCTGATCTCCGTGCTGCTGACCTCCGCTTCTTCATTCACAACATGAATATTGTCGCAGTTTTCACCGGCGATGAACTTCCGGGAGGAGGCGATAACCCGGGCCTTAACCACCGGGTAGCTGCCCTTGGCATTGATGTCAAAGATTCTGGCGTCCAGCCCGGAAAGATACCCGAAATGAAAGGGCACTCCCTCCTCGGGGTGGTAGGGCTCCAGAGACTGGGTTACCGCGGCGGGAATGGCGGCGGATCCGTCCTGAGGCACTCCCTGAAAGGTCAGGGAAGCCACGCCCGCGCAGTCATAGACATTGTGGAAGAAAAGGTGCAGGTTTCCGGTAACCTGTTCCGTCTTCATGGTGACGCTGTTTGAAACCCGAGCATCGTAGATCCAGAAGGGAATGTAGCAGGCGTGAATGTTTTCCGGCTTTGCAGTTCTGGCAAAATCCTCCGGGACAAACAGGCCCTCCTTCAGGATCTTATGAAAGGCCGCCAGAAAAAACTCCCGATCCTTTTTGAAGGGGATCAGAAAATCCGGCTCCGACTGATCCCGGATCTTGTCGGTAAATACGATGGAATTACCGCAGAAGGGACAGGCATCCGAGGCTCCCAGAGCTCCGGGCTGGATAAGGCCGCCGCAGGAACGGCAGGAGTAGGAGCGCTTGAAGGACTCTTTCTTTTCCCGCTGCTCCATAATCCGGTCGGCTGCCTCGGTAAGATTGACGTTATGCTTGGCCTTCTCCAAAACAATGTCATCGTACTCCGAAATGGAGATCGTAGTACCGCAGCTCTCGCAGACGAGAGCCTGCTCTTTAATTCCGAAAACCATATTTCCGGAACAGCCGGGACAGCGGGAATGCTCGGGGATATTCATACCGTTCTCCTTCAAATCAGCTGATTTTCCTTTCCCTGGATTGAGAGTTTCCGCCCCTTCCGCCGCAAAGTCCGCCCGGGAACGGATTAACAGTCAGTCCGCATATCTTAAACGAGATTCCCCGGAAAAACGTTGAGCATAAAGGCAATTCTTAAAACCCATTCCGGCTTATCAGGCCCGTTTTTAAGTATTCCGCGGTCAGGGGCTGCAAGAGGCTAAAGTTTTTTGGCCATGACCGGAAAAAAAGGCCGGAACAGGATCTGCGACAATAGGAATTAAGAAATGACCAAACCAGAGGAGATGAGACTATGAACAGCCAGCAAAAATCCGAATGCCGCGTAATCATCCACACTGCCGCAGCTGTCTCGGCGTCCTCCACTCTTATTCCGGTGCCTCTGACCGGCTTTGCGGTGGATGCGGCTGTTATGGTGACCATGGTAATGAACCTGGCCCGGGTCTTTCATCTGGACACCACGGTGAATGAGGATCTCGCCAGGGGCATGGCCATCGCCGCGGTAAAAAAGCAGCTTCTTAAGCATCCCATCAAGTATCTCACCCGGGAGTTTTCCAAAACTCTCCCCATGGCCGGCACGGCCATAAGCGGGGGCCTCTCTCTGGCCCTGACAGAGGCTGCCGGCTGGAAGATTGCCGAGCAGTTCGCCCGGAATGCCGCCGGAGTCTCCGGGGAGATAGCTTACGGCTGAAGGGAGGAGGGCTTATTCCGGCCATGGCCGGAAAAAAAGGCCGGAACAGGATCTGCGACAATAGGAATTAAGAACTGACCAAACCAGAGGAGACCAGATTATGAACAGCCAGCAAAAATCCGCCTGCCACAAAATCATTCACGCTGCCGCAGCTGCCTCGGCGTCCTCCACTCTTATTCCGGTGCCCCTGACCGGCTTTGCGGTGGATGCGGCCGTTATGGTGATCATGGTAATGAACCTGGCCCGGGTCTTTCATCTGGACACCACGGTCACCGAGGATGCCGCCCAGGGCATGGCCATCGCCGCGGTGAAAGAGCAGCTTCTCAAGCATCCAATCAAGTATCTCACCCGGGAGTTTTCAAAAACCCTTCCTCTGGCCGGAGCCGCCATAAGCGGGGGACTCTCTCTCATGCTGACCGAGGCTGCCGGCTGGAAGATTGCCGAGCAGTTTTCCCGGAAGGCTGCCGAGGTCTCCGGGAAAATTGCTTACGGTGACTGGGAGGAGGGCCGCGTCTCTCTTAAAGGCCTGTTTTCCAAAAGGGAGCCCGAAATGGCCTTTGCGGGGTGTTAGAGGGAGTGTCTGGTATGCTCCGCCTGGCCCCTGATTATTCCGGCTATGGCCGGAAAAAAGTCATGGGGCAGCATCTGAGACAATGGGACTTAAGAGTTAAGGAAACCGGAGGAGAAGATACTATGAACGCCGAACAGAAAACCTTATGCGCTAAGATCATCCACACTGCTGCCGCTTCCGCCGCCGCCGGCAACGCTGTTCCGGTTCCGGGGTTCGGTGCGGCGGCGGATCTTACTGCGGTTCTGGGCATGGCGGCAGCTCTCAGCAAGGTCTTTAACGTGAAGTGCAGCTTTGCGAAGCATACGATTATGATGGCGTGCATTACCGTTATCCGGAAAATGATCTTTTCTTCTCTGGAGTCCGCTCCAGCTGATAATGCCGCTAGCAGATTTCAGGCCGGGAATGCCGCCGGAAAAGATCTCGTCAAAGCTGACTCCGCCTCGAAGCAGCTTACGGTAAAGCATCATGCCGCCAAAGCCGCGCTTTCCAGCGCCGTTGTCGAGGCCGTGGGCTGGCAGATGGCGCACAATTTTGATCTGGAGGCCGAGAACAACAAGGGTTTTGTCGCTTGGGCGGCAGACCTGCTAATATCCAAGTTTGTCTGATCTGGCGGTTTAACGGGAGCCGGTTCCGGAGGGGCAGGATGCCTTCCGGAACCGGTGAAGACTCTGTTCAGAAGCTGAGCCACCAGTATTTCGGCCGAGGATAGGTCATGGAGGTTTTGTGGTTCCAATAGCGGCCCAGATTCCGGAGCTCCTGCCGGTCAATGCGCAGAGACTCCTCCCGGACATAGGCATCGGCGTCCGCCTTATGCTTCAGCGCCAGACTCTCCTGTTCCTTTCTGACCTGCTCCCGGAAAAAATCCCTGATAATCCCGCCCAGTCCGAGGCCGATCAGAAAGAGCAGCCCGGGAGCCACCGGCCCCCAGAATTCTCCCCGAAAAACATGAATCCCGGTATCAAGGAAGAGCAGCGCCGCCGCGAGAAATATGGCGGCCTTCAGGTATCCGGCATGACTCCGCCGGCCGGCGAATACGGCATATCTTCTCCACAGGGTTCCGGCGGCAATCGATGTGAGAAGGAGGATGCACGCCATGGCCACAAAAACCAGACCGTCGATGGGCTTAAGACTGCTGAACCGAAAGCTCACCGTGAGATAAGTCCAGAATATTCCCGCCGGCAGAAAGAGAAGCATGCCCCCCGCATAGCCTGCCAGATTCATGAGTCTGATGTCCGCCGGAGGGAGACCGGCCGAGGTGCCGGTCTGACCGTTCATAGCAAAGGTGTAGTTGCGGCCCTCCCAGGCCATGGTCATGGTCCATACGGGATAAAGGGCATACCCCACGGCCAGGGTTCGGACATGGCAGTCCCGCTCCAGAATCCGGATATTGTCGAATCTCCGGCCGGTCAGAAACCGGGCCGAGGAACAGAGAAGCCGCTCCTTAACCACATTGAAGCCCTGGACATAATCTGCATCGTATATCCGGGCGTCAAGTCCGGAGAGATAGGCGAAATTAAAGGGCACGGCATCCTCAATCAGGTATGGCTCCAGGGTCTGGGTGATTTCATCGGGCACATCCCGGGAGGCGTCCTGCGGCACTCCGCGGAATTCCGTATGTCCGGCCACGTTTCCTTCATAAAGATCATGAACGAAGCTGCTTTTGACCGGCTGCACCGTTTCCGCCGCCAGCTTTGCCCGGTCGTCCGCATCGGCATCGTAGATCCAGAAGGGCACGTACTCCGCCCTGATGCTTTCCGGACGGGCCTCGGAGCGGAACTCCTCCGGCACAAAAAGGCTCTTTTCCATCAGATTCCGGCAGGCCTCCGCAAAGTAGGCCCGATCCTTTTTGAAGGGGATAATGTAATCCGGCTCCGCCTGATCCCGGTACTTGTCAGAAAACACAATGGCGTTGCCGCAGAAGGGGCAGGAATCCGAGGCTGACAGCGCTCCGGGCCGGATAAGTCCGCCGCATGATCGGCAGGTGTAGATGCGCTGGGGATTATTCTGTCTCTCCTGAGTTCGCATGATCCGGTCGGCGGCCTCTGTAAGACTGACATTGCTCCGGGCCTTCTCCATAACCAGCTTGTCATAACCGGGAACGGTGAGGCTGAGGCCGCAGCTTTCGCAGACCAGAGCCTGTTTGCCGATAGCAAAGGTCAAATTTCCGGAGCAGCCGGGACAGCGGGCATGTTCTGGAATATTCATACTGCGGCTCTCTCTTTAATGCTGCTTTCCTTCATCATAGTTCGTCCATCTTCACAAAATCCCTGAATTCCCGCTCAAGGCCTTTTCTTCGGCTGCGGATAAGCGACCTGAATATAGTATTGCTTATGGCCCGAGAAATCTATTCCCTGAGACAGGTCGTATTCGATCATCTTATATCCCGTCCGGCAAAAGTCCTGATTCTGCTGAACTTTGACGTATAACGCTGATTTTGTCCAGTAGGACGATGCAGTCTTTCCAGAAGGCTGACCATTGTTGCTTTGGAAACTTTCCCGGCAGCGCGCAGCTTAACCCCCGGCTCATTTATGACAAAGTCTGTCAGATAAAGTCCTGTCCTGCAAATATCTGTTTCGGGGCGGGTTTGAGAATAATTCGGACGCAGAGACAACGGCGGATTTTCGGCCATGGCCCGGAAAAAAGGTCGGGGGCAATATCAGGGATAATTGGAATTGAGAGTTAACCAAACCAGAGGAGACCAATTATGAACAGCCAGCAAAAATCTGAATGCCATGTAATTATCCACACTGCCGCAGCTGCCTCTGCGTCCTCTACTCTCATTCCCGTGCCTTTTACCGGCTTTGCGGTGGATGCGGTCGTTATGGTGGCCATGGTAATGAACCTGGCCCGGGTTTTTCATCTGGACACCACGGTGAACGAAGATCTCGCCAAAGGTCTGGCCATCGCCGCTGTGAAAGAGCAGCTTCTTAAGCATCCCGTGAAGTATCTCACCCGGGAGTTTTCCAAAACCCTCCCCATGGCCGGAACTGCCATAAGCGGGGGACTCTCTCTTATGCTGACCGAGGCTGCCGGCTGGAAGATTGCCGAGCAGTTTTCCCGGGAGATAGCTTACGGCTGACGGGAAAAGGGCGGCTCTCCTCAGGGACTCTTTTTCAGCTGCGATACCGAAACGGCATTTGATTTTTTTGCGTCTTTAATGCATTCCCCATCATGCACTTTATTTTTCCGGAAGAGGTGAAGTCAGCCACTAGAATGAAAGCTGTAACAGTAACCCTTACCGGTTACTTAAAGCAGGATCCCATCCCGCTTTCAGAATACCGTTTCCCCGGCCTCAAGTCTGCACAGGAGCACCACTATGAACAGCCAGCAAAAGTCTGAATGCCACGTAATTATCCACACTGCCGCAGCTGCCTCTGCGTCCTCCACTCTCATTCCCGTGCCTTTTACCGGGTTTGCGGTGGATGCGGCCGTTATGGTGGCCATGGTAATGAACCTGGCCCGGGTCTTTCATCTGGACAGCACGGTGAACGAAGATCTTGCCAAAGGCCTGGCCATCGCCGCTCTGAAAAAGCAGCTCCTTAAGCATCCCGTAAAGTATCTGACCCGGGAGTTCTCAAAAACCCTCCCCATGGCCGGAACCGCCATCAGCGGGGGGCTCTCCCTCATGCTGACCGAGGCTGCCGGCTGGAAGATTGCCGAGCAGTTTTCCCGGGATGCGGCAGGCTTCTCCGGAGAAATCGCTTACGGCTGAGGGGAGGAGGGCTTATTTCCGGCCATGGCCCGAAAAAATGCCGGAAACAATATCTGAGAAAATTGCCATTAAGAGGAGACCAGATTAAGAAAAACCGGCAGAAATCCCCGGCTTCAGAATTACCCGCTCTGTTTCAGCTCTTTTGTTTCCATGGAGGATGCGATGATGGAGTATCTCTTAATGCTTGTGATTTTCGGGGCCGCGCTTACGGTATGGGGAGCGGTAATCTGCATCTCTCTTCCTTCATAACGTCTCTGCCAGGGATCCGGAAAGCCTTCGTGCTGCCAGGGATTCTTCACGCCGCCGGAGACAGGGAAACGGAAACCTTAGTCAGGTACCCCGGGGAGATTTCCGGCTATGACCGGAAAAAACGGCACAGGCCGGATTTGAGACAATCTGACTTAAGGGTTAACAGAGCAGAGGAGAACAACCATGAACATCAGAGAAACATTGAGCTGCCTGAGCATTATCCGCGCTGCTGCCCGCGCTTCCGGCACCGGCTTTTTCAGCATTGAGAATACGCCAGTCTTGCCCCTGAGCGCCTCAGCCATTGAAACAATGGTCATGGGTCTTTCCCGGGTATTCGATCCCGCGGGGCTGATTTCCCGGGATGCGGCCATGGATATAGCTGTTTCAGTCCTGAAGAGGAAGCTGGAAATCAGTTCCGGCAGTTATTCCGGAATAAGATTTTCAAACATTGTTCCCTGCGAATTCTCTCCCGTATTTTTGGTTATCTGGCCTTCCCTGCGTCCTTGGGGCGCCGATGACGACCGGGGGATTATTAAAGAGGCCGGCTGGGACATTGCCCGGGAATTTGCCCTCCGTGCTGTAATAGCCAAGATCACCGCCCGGACAGCATGTTTTGAGTGAACAGGCCGGCAGCGCCGGAAAGACCATGAACGAGGATAAGACTATGAAAGGGAATCAGACCATGAAAGAGGGCAAGACCATGAACAGAGAAAAGACCGCAAAGAACGCCAGAACCAAGAACAGAATCATTTACGCTCATTATCGTCAGGAAGAGGTGCAGGATTTTCTTAAGGCATCCGGCAAGCAGCGTCTTGATATCCTTTTTGCAGGCGCTACCGGCGTGGGGAAGTCCTCTACCCTGAATTCCCTTATTACCGCACGGGTCAGCGACGTGGGCACCGGCGTGGATCCGGAGACCTCCGCCATCAAAAAGTACTGTCTTTCCCGCAGCATTAATCTCTGGGATACCCCGGGTCTCGGCGACAGCGCAGAGGATGATGCCCGGTA
>JAEEGL013319038.1_pt1 | contig 15606 bp, 2 predicted proteins | sample 9134231 | NCBI WGS metagenome assembly JAEEGL01 (sample SAMN16246548, study PRJNA631951) | gut metagenome | biome: gut microbiome; feature: rumen; material: fiber-attached | host: Bos | place: Iran: Karaj | collected 2018-10
CAGCGACGAAATCATCGAAGGAATCAAAGCCCAATCACACGTCAGCCGCCAACGACAACTCGAAGGGCTGAACAAAATCTCATCCCTACTCCTCTCACTCGAAACCGAAGGCAGCAGCTACGAACAATGGCTCAACGACGGCAAACGTTGGACTGCCCTCACCCGCGAAGACATCATAGCCGTGGCCAACAAGTACTTCGACCGCGACCACTGCACCCTTGTGCGTTCCAAAATGGGCTTCCCCTCCGGCGAACCTGCCGTCAAACCCGACTGGGAACACCTCGAACCCGCCAACAAAGACGCCTCCTCGCCTTTCGCCAAGATGATTGCCGCCAACCAGCCCGACCCCATCCGTCCGCAAGTCATCGACTTCAAAAAAGATGTCAACATCCAGCCCATCAACTCCCACTACAACCTCTACAGCACCCAGAACCCCTTCAACGACATCTTCGAACTGGAAATCACCTACAACTACGGCAACCTCGACAACCCCGACCTCAACCGCGCCATCAGCTATATGGAACTGCTCGGAGCCGACAGCCTCAAATACCAGCAACTCCAACAACAGCTTAACCTCTACGGAGCCTATTTCTCACTCATTAACAACGACGACAACACAAGCCTGACCATTAGCGGACTCGAAAGCAACCTCGACAGCATTCTCTCCCTCTGCCAGCGCTGGCTCTACCATCCCCGCCACGACAAACGGCAGCTCGACAAACTCCTCGACGGACTGAAAGCCGACAAGAAATCCTCCAAAAACGACGCCGACAGCTGGTTCAACGCCCTTGAAGACTATGTCACACTCGGCGACCAATCCGCCTACCTGCGGCAAACACCCTATTCGGAATGGGGCAAACGCACCGGAGAGGAACTCCACGCCGAAGTCCTGCAAATCCTCACCCGCAACGGCCATGTCACCTTCTCGGGCAACACCGACCCCTCAACCCTTGCCGACAAACTGCAGCAATACAACCTTGTCTGCGACTCACTTAACACCCCTGGCGGTACGCCGGTCACCGACATGCCCCGCCGTGCATACAAAGAAAAACAATACACCACACCCCAGCTCTTCTACTCCACCAACAAGAAATTCCTCCAGTCGAAAATCGGCATCTATGTCCCCAGCACCTACCTCGACACCAACATGTTCACCCCCGACGGCTCACCCTGCGACCGTGTCGCCTCAGTGCTATTCGATGAATACTTCGGCAACGGCATGAACAGCGTCATGTTCCAGGAAATACGCGAATTCCGCTCCCTTGGCTACAGCACCTACGCCTACTTCTCCGCCACCCTCCTGCGCCACAACCCCGCCTACACCTACGCCTTCCTCGGCACCCAGTGCGACAAGACTCAGGAAGGGGTAGAAGCCATCCGCGACCTCCTCGTCACCCTCCCCGAGCGGCCCGAAAAACTCCAGCCCGCCATCCAGCAACTCGTCAGCACACAAAACAGCAACTACTATACCTTCCGCAGAATCCCTGGCAACGTGCAGTTCTGGGTTGAAAACCTCGGATGGCAGCGCGACCACCGTGCCGAAATCACCGAACAAATCTCACGCCTCACCATGGACGACCTCCGCGCCTTCCACAACAAATACATCAAAAACCGTCCCCTTATAGTCGTCATCTCCGGCAACGCCAAGAAGTTCGACCCCAAAGCTGTCGCCCGGCTCCTCGGCCCCGACGTAACCCCCACCGAAATAACCTTCGACCAGATGTTCCGCTTCTGATTACTACATACACATTAGCCTATAGCCAGGGATGCCGCACCAACGGCATCCCTGTTTTATTTACCAAAACACAATATGTCAAAGGACTCTCCGGAAAAAAACAGAAAGAGAAAAGATTCCCTTTCAACTTTCACATCCCGCTCTTTTCGACTGCAAAATTACAAACAATAAACCTAACCCAAACAGCCACTTTCCTTATCCCTCCGATAAATACGGTAAACCAACACAAGTCCCTCATTACCAAAAGTATTATTTTTCAGACCCCAATCATTCATTAATATCAATGACAGATATATGTTTGTATCGGGCGGATTGGTCACATTTCTATACAAAATACTTGCTATTTAAAATTATTTTTGTAAATTTGCAAAAAGTATATAAACATAATACCACAACATCCAAGCGATAAAACACAATAAATTAAACTATTATCATATATTAGTACCTATGAATATCGAGCAAATACTATTTCAACAACATAGAGCATTTGCAGACTATCATTCATTAGAGCATAGAATTATCACCCTTTCATAAACATCATTATACAGAACAAACAAAAATCAAACAATAACAATCAATAACAGCGATGAATAAAATTATTTTTTCAATACTTCTACTCCTCACTACATTGAGCACAACTCGTGCCTATGCAATGGAAACTCCACCACCTGTCGGAGATTCTTCGTGTACATATACCCTATATCTGACCGATTATGACGGCGATGGATGGAACGGGGCTTCTGTCCGAATTACCGATTTAACAACAGAGGTGTATACGGACTATACGATTGATTTTGACGGTTGGTACTGGGACGATGGGAATGGAAGTAACGAAACGGATACGTTTACCGTAGTTGATGGCCACCAATATAGTATATCATGGAATTCTGGTCAGTACGATTACGAATGCTCTTTCTCGTTGAGGGATAACCTTGGAGAATTTGTTTATGAATATGACCCTTATTCATATGATCCGTGGGGGGGATCTACACCCACTTCTGGAACAACATTATTTGCCTTTACAGCCATGTGTACTGACTCCATGTGCCCCCGACCCTCCAATCTGCGTATGGTCAGCCATACACCATACACTGCAACACTACAATGGACAATGGATGACACCAGCGTTCATCGCTACAAATTGTTATATGGGACAAGTGAAGACCCAGATAGTATGTACTTGGTTATTGCGAACGACTCTACATATACATTGACAGGATTAAACCCAGATAGTACATATCACGTACAACTTTTTTCCATGTGCGATACAATCAACAACAGTCGCTATTTTCAATCCATTGACATCTTCACCGGATATTGTACGCCAATAATAGACGACGCTTGGCGTAACCCTATGTTAAGACGATTCTCGTTTGGAGATATTTCTAATGCAATGGTCGATACCCTGGATAATCCTTATCAATATGTAAATCGTTCCAATCAGATGGGTGGTTGCGTCGCTGGAGATACATTAACCTTATCGGCCACATTTGATTATGGAGTGCCATATATATTTGTATGGGTAGACTGGAATGGAAACTACCAATTTGATGATGATGAATTAATTGCCACCGATCCGAATAGGGATTTTTCCTCCGGCGGCACTCGCCTTCTTTCATACATCATACCTGCAACATGTCCTTCAGGATATTATAGACTACGATTCATTTCAACAAATCACTATCTTGTTGACCCCAGTAGACCCGACCCATGTTCGTATTCATGGGATGCCCGAGACTACACATTGCAAGTGATCGGTGCGGAAGCAGCAATTAGTCATATCTATTTTAATCCTATGGCGTATGGCTCCGTATTAATTAATGGCAATCAGTACTCTAGTGGAGCATTCGTGGCAAACGGGGCCACAATAACAATAACGGCTGTTCCAAACACAAACTGTTCATTTCAATATTTAATTGTCAACGGAGATACGGTAGCCAATCCTTACACGCTTACTGTCACAAGCGATGTGGAAATAACTGCCACATTTGTCCCCATGCTACCCGACCTACATGTTACGCAGATCACAAATTCCACACCTATAGCCAATAATACCATGCAGGTGACATGGACAGTTCACAATGATGGTGCCGCCACCCCCATAGGTGCTACGTGGAACGACCATATCTGGATTGTGCAAAATATTGACTTACGATATTTCGACCCTGACGACCAGCATGGATTCCTCGCCACCATACCCAACATGCAAGGGTTAGAGTTTGGCGCCAGCTATACCAACACAGCCACTGTTACTATTCCATATGATATGATAGGCACTTATTACATTTTCGTATTAAGTGACCAAGGAGATGCCTGTGACATTGACTTTTCCGAAACGGACAGCATCCCCCCCATTCCCTACACTCCAAGCGTGACTGGTATTCCCTATCATTATGCCACGGCTGGTGTCCATGCACTAGTAGAGGGTGTTATTGACGAAATCGAAGATCACGATAACTTCTTCTACAAGCAAATCAACATTTCAGTTCCTCCTGCCGCAGACTTGATAGTCACCAACGTGACATCTCCCACAAACTTCTTCTCTGGCACCACTGTTAATGTCACCGCCACCATTGCCAACAGCGGCAACCATGCCACGACATCGTATGGATGGATTGACCGTTGCTATATTTCCCATTCCGACCACTACGACAGCACTGCCCTACTACTTCAATCAGAATATCACGATGCCTTAACCAACACCGCCTTGCAGATAGGAGGCACCTACCAAACCACAATCGCCTGTACCATCCCGCATTCATGGCAGGGCAACTCCTATTTCTATGTCTTCACCGATGCCTCCAACAGCGAACTTGAATTTTTTGGCGAAAACAACAACATGGGTCGCTCCGCCATGGTCAACGTTATTCTCACTCCTCCTGCTGATCTTACTGTAACCAATGTCAGCACACCACTCTTTATTAACAATATCGATTCTTTTGCTGTCAACTATCAAGTTCTCAACGCTGGATTAGGTGCCCCCAGCAGCAATGAATGGTTTGACCATATCTATCTCTCTACATCCCCCACTCTGCCCGAATTGGAGTTCAATTCCAATGGAGCAGACCCCAACACCAATACTTCCTATCATTATATCTCCGACTCAACCGACTGGTGCTACATGATAGATAGTAACCGACACTGGGGCGAAGAACTATCACCTGGACAATCCTACACAGTAGAACAAAAATATTTGCTGCCATCTTTTATCACCCAGTCACGTCAGTTGTATGTGATCGTGGTTGCCGATGGAAGCAACAGTGTATTTGAATACAACCGCGAGGACAACAACAGCGACAGCAGCACGGCTATTACCGCCAACATCTATTACCCCGACTTTGTACCCTATGACATACTGCTACCCGACACCATCGTTACGGGCCACACCACCAATCTCGACTTCACCCTACGCAACGAAGGCAACAAGAATTACTTCGGCAGCCTCAACTATCGGGTACTTTTCTCCCCCGACTCCGTCTATCACAGAGATTCCTGCGCCCTGCTGACTTCTGTATACCAATACACCTCATCTACAAGGGGTATCCCCAGACACATAAATCTGCCCGTAGAGTTTCCTAACACGCTTACAGACAGCGACTATTACATCTATCTTTTCGTCAACCCCGATAGCACAATCCCCGAAACGAGCATTCTCAACAACGGTCTGCGCAGCGGTCCCTATTATATCTGCCAACGTCCCCTGCCCGACCTTGTGCTGTGCAATGTAACAATACCCGACACCGTACAGGCGGGACAGCCCACTACTCTTTCCTTCGACATTGTCAACAACGGAGAGATCTTGGACGGCAGGACTGCCTCTCTCTATGAAATCCCCTGCCTCACTGCACTGGTTGCTGACACTATTTGGAGTCCTGTCCAAATACAGATAACACCCTACGGAACAAACGGACTGACATTGTCAGTAGGCGATACTCAACACTACGTCCAGTCAGTAATCATACCACCCATGGTTCAAGGCAATATCACCTTCTCACTACAAATTGATGCCAACAACAATATCCAAGAACTTAGTGAATCTAACAACACCGTCTCTCTCGTGCGATTTGTCCAACCTACTGTCTTCGACTTGGCTGTACAGAGCATAACAGCTCCCTCTACCTATACCACTGGCGATACACTCACCCTCTCTTGGTCAACAACCGTAAGAAAAGGTACGGAATATTTTCAAAAAGCTCTGCTCAACGCCACCGATGCGACTGGATACCGAGGAATCACGCCCTGGTTCCGTCCCACATCCGGCAATCTATGGTGCAGTGCCATGTATCTGTCGGCGGACAGCGTCTATTCCGAAAACGACATCCTTCTTAACCAAACTTTCACACACTCTGTTCCCATAGACACCACCGAAACGGCCTCCTTTACCACCGTAATGCCTCATCAACTCTCAGGCAATCTGTATCTTATTGCCCGTGCTGACATTTACGACACTTGCATTGAATCGACCCACACCAACAACACTTTGGCACAACCTATTACTGCCACACTTGCACCGCAACCCAATCTGCAAGTAACCTCCTTGACCATCGACGATACCGTCACACAAAAGCAGGGTTGCCTCGTACACTACACCATCCAGAACACCGGCGAGGGTGATATTGTCAATGCATATGTGTCTCATGCTTTTCTCTGTGGCGACTCTCGGCTCAAAACCTTGTCACAATTCCTTTCTCTACCAGCAGGTGAGAGCTACTCCGACTCGGTCGAAATCGTCATTCCCAACAATCTGCTGGGAAACTACGCCTTCATGATGGCCGCGGACTATTACGACAACCTCTATGAGAGTGGTCGTGAGGACGACAATAGTATGGTGCAATCCATTGTAGTGCTACCTGCACCTCCTTGCGACCTGACCGTCACAAACATCACGGCAGACGCTTCTGTCGTTGTAGGCAACCCCATCAACATCAGCTGGGTTGTACAGAACATCGGCGAGAATGCCATCAAGGGTTACATCAAGGACAATATCTATCTCTCTTCCGACACGATTCTTGACAACAATGATGTGCTGATAGGCAGCCTGAAATATTTCGACACGCTCCTTGCCCATGGCAGCAAACAGCATTCTGGCACATACGATGTACAGAGCGGTTTCACAGAAGGCAACTACCATGTCATCGTCCAGACCAACGTCATGCGAGCTTTCAACGAAGTCACGTTCAGCAATAACGCTCGCACTGCCACCACAGCGGTTTCCCTTTCTTTACCCGTCCTGATTATCGGACAGGAAGAGCAGTTCACGCTCACCTCTGGCAACAAGGCATACTATAAACTGGTTGTGGGACCCGAATTAGAAGGCAAGACACTGATGATATCTTTGAAATCGCAATTCTTATCGACAGAGAATGGTTACAGTAACACTGAGGCTACAATTCCCACTGATTTATATGCCGGACATATTGGTTTTGGTGAATACTATTCAGGCGAACCATACTATGTTTACTATGGAACAAAACATATTTTAGTGGGGTTTCAACATTGTACATATTGTCAAGAAGTACATGCAACCTCTTCCTCAGAATCAAGTGGTTCTTCAGGAAATTCAGGAAACTCTGGTTATTGGGCGTTTAATAGCAGTATGGTAAATAATGGTGATATTATGGGAGATAATAATAGCAAAGGCCGCTGTTGCAGCAAAGAGCCACGAACCATCCCTGTTTATATTTTGATAGACCATCAATTACGTTATACCCTTATCTCCCAAGGATGTTATAGTGCAGTGTTTGGTGGTCAGCAATCAGGTACCATCTTGAACGACAATCAGTCATGTCTGAACGGACTCTATATTTCTAATAGCAGTATGCCATCCTCAACGGTATATGAGTACGGCACCAACCGGCCAGATGACACTGCTCAGTTTATCACTATCCCCTCTTTACGTCAAGGTACATACTATTTCATGACTTCTGCACAGTCTTCCGGTGATGTATTACGTGGTTTTCGGCCACCCACAATTAGTCAGTACAATATATATCCTTCTGGCTACCATAATAGTAATAGCACAAACACCACAGACAATGACTATTATTATATCCTTCCTCGCACTGAGAGTTCCAATCAATCCATGCGGCTGTTGGCTGATATTGTTGACTTTGAGATTGTAGATGTCAATACCAATATGGGTTCCAACACAGGCAGTGTGACAACAAAAGTCACAGGTTCATTGTTTAACCAAGTGATGGATTTCCGTCTCAATAAAGAGAACGTCATGATACCTGCATCGGATGTCCAACTTAAAAATCAGAGTGAGGCACACGTCACTTTTGAACTCGATGGAGTTCCTGAGGGAATCTACAACATGGAGGCTGAACTACCTGGCGGTATCATTACTACCAAGGAAAACGCCTTTGTCGTTGGACAATATCTGCCGTCACAACTGGCAGTCAACATCGTGGCACCTGCCAAAGTGCGTGTAGGTCAAGTAACTGGTATTAATATTGAATACAGCAACGAAGGTGCCACTGACTTGAATGTCATTGGTCTGCTTATCCGGCCTTCCCCAGGAACCTATATCAGCCCAACCTCAAATCCTGACCAATGGGTGAATGGGGATATTTTTATTCGCTTCCCGGAAATAAGTGGCCCCCTATATGGCGGATTGCTACTTCCATGGAGTGACCAAAACAATCCTCCAAGTCTACAAGACATTGTCATACCATCGAGCCAAGATACTCCCACTCAACCTCAGGCCCAACCTGAAATGCACCCTGCTGGCATACCAACTCCTGTTAATCCCGGAAAAGGCGGCAGGTACGAATTCTATACCAAACCTATAGCACCTGGCCGAGGTACATTGGACGTTTTCTCTGTATATAAATCAGCAAAATGAAAGGAGGTACTAAGATGAAACGAACAATCATTATTATAGGATTGATAATTCTCAGTTCTCAACTCTCAATTCTCAACTCCCAAAACATTATCCGTCCGAAGATAGCCTGTCCCAACGACATCTATGTCAATAGTTACAATGGTGTACTCTTCTACCAACGGGCAGACCTCAGCATCCCCAACCGCAGTATGCCCTTGGAGGAGGTCTTCTATTATAACAGCTCCTATGCCGACACCAACTACGGGTATGGCAGTGGCTGGACACTTGGCTATGAGTACCGCTACACAGCCGACTCCACAGGTGTGACTATCATGACTGGCGATGGCCGCAAGGATTACTATTCCGCCACCACGAGCGGTGCCTATCAATCCCATGCGGGAGTGTTCCACACCCTTACGGCTGACAGCAACGGCTATACCCTTCGCACCAAAGAGGGAGTGCAGTACATCTTCGCTGATACCCTCTCCAAATGCGTCACTCAAATACGCGACCGCAACAACAACACACTCCATTTCTCCTACACCAATCACCGACTTGACTCTATCAGTGATGACAACGGACGCTCCATTATCCTGACATGGACTGACAGTTTGCTGACCTCTCTCACTGCCAACGTCGGCGACCGCGCATGGCACTATACCTACGACACCCTCGGCAACCTTGTTACCGTCACCAACCCGATGGGCTATTCTGTCCACTACGGTTACGACAAGGACAACCGCATCAACCGCTTTACCGACGAAGCAGGCTACAGCACCCTTATCTCCTACAATAGTGATGGACAAGTGTATCGTGTCAAAACCGACCTCACCGACAAAAGTATCCGCTACGACAAAACCTCCAACCAGACGGTGATTATTGACTATATGGATACAAACTCCTCCGGCCACAACCAATTCACAACATACAGATGGGACAACCGCGGTCGTGTGATAGAGAAGACCGGCAACTGCTGTGGATACACCTCCAAACTCACATACGACAACCACAACAACATCATCCGCAAAGAGGATGCCAACGGCAATGCCACCACCTACACCTACGACAGTACTGGCAATATGCTCAGTATGACCGACCCGATGGGCTACACGGAACGCTTTACCTACGAATCTCTATATAACAATCCCACCTCCTATACAGACAAACTGGGTCGCCAGTACACATTCATTTATGATGCACAGGGAAATCCTTCAGCAGTTAATGGACCCATGGGTAGCAGTATACAACTGACCAACGATGTTCACGGGCAACTGCTCTCCCAGACAGACGCACTTGGAGCTGTGACCTCATACATTTATGACCAATACGGGAACCCGCTTTCTGTCACCAATGCATTAGGGAACACCACCAGTTTCCAGTACAACGAGTATGGCGAGGCTGTGAGAACAACAACACCAACAGGGGCATCCAAGCAGTTGACCTACGACAGGCTGGGTCAGGCTACGGGATATCTCAATCCACTGGGCAATAGGATTTCCCTTACCCGTGACAGCCGGGGGAATATCACTTCGGTTGTCAATGACTTCCAGCAACGGATGTCAGTTCATTACGATGCTTTGAACCGCCCGGATTCATTAATAGATGCCCTACAAGGCACAAAAACCTTGGTCTATAATGCACAAGGCAAGCCCATTCAGGCAGAGGATGCCCTACATCATGCTGTCCATATGGAGTACAACGACCATAACCAGGTCATCCTCGCCGTAGATGCCCTAGGCGACAGTACCCGCTATGAATATGATGCCGTCGGCAACCTTATCATGGCAACACTGCCCAATAGCAGACAGATAGTCTATTCCTACGATGCCAATTCCCGCCCAGTGCAGATGTCCGACCAATACGGCATTATACAAAAGACCCTCTACGATGCCATGGGCAGAACCATTGCCATCATCAACGCCAACAGTGACACCACCCGCATGACCTACGACGCTTTGGGCAGACTGACACAGACCACCGACCCGTTGGGACACACCGAGCAATACAGCTATGATTTAGCAGGAAATATGCTTTCCCATACCGATGCCAATGGAAATACCTCTTATTATACTTATGATGCCATTGGCCAACTTCTTTCTGAAAGAGATGCCTTAAACAACATAACTACATATACCTACAATGCTGATGGCGAGTTAACCTCAGTGACCGATGCTAATGGTAACGCCACCAACTATCAGTACGATGCCGCTGGGCAATTGACCACTATCACCTTTGCCAATGGCAAAACGCAACAGTTCTGGTACGATGCTGTAGGCAATGTGATTCGGCATAAAGATGAGGCAGGAAATCAAACCCTGATGACCTACGATGCCAACGGCAACATGACTTCCCGCACCTATCCCGACGGCAGCAGCGATCAATACACCTACGACCTCAACGGCAATCTACTCACCGCCAACAATGATAACGCCAACGTCACCTTCACCTACGATGCCAACGGTCAAGTGTTGTCAGAACAGATGTATACAACTTTCAACTCTCAACTTTCAACTCTCAACTATGAATATGACCAAAGAAATGGTCATATTCAAATCACCTACCCCAGCAATCGCCAAGTAACCGAACACTACGACCTCCGAGGCAGACTATCAACAATTCTCAATTCCACCGACACTATTGCCACCTTCACCTACTTCCCCACCGACTACATCGCCTCCCGCACCTACGGCAACGGTGATGTAACAAACTTCACCTACGATGCCACCAATCGTCTAACCTCTATTCATTCTATCAACTCTATCCAGCCCATTCTTTCTCTCCATTACAGTTATGACAATTCCGGCAACATTCTCTCCCGCATCGACTCTCTCCGTCCCAACCACAGCGAGACATACGGCTACGATGTCCTCCACCGCCTGACCTCCTTCCAACGGGGGCAGACCAACAACTCTGGCATTGTCCCCAATCCACTGAAACAGGTTCAATACAACCTTGATGCTCTCGGCAACCGCATATTAGTAACCACCGACGGAACTTCTACCTCATACTCTCACAACAACATGAATGCCTACACCACCGTTGGGGGGCAAACCATACAGTATGACAACAATGGCAATATGCTCAGCGATGGCAACCACACCTACCAATACAACTACCGCAACCGCATGGTCAGTGTAGACAACGGCAGCACCGCCACCTACCAGTATGATGCTCTTGACCGCCGCATCAGCAAGACCACTGACACCGAAACCATCCACTACTACTACCGAGGAATCCAATGCATAGAAGAATTGCAGTCTGTCATCCCCTCTGGGGAGGGGCAGGGGTGGGTTTCCTACATCTATGGTACCGCCATCGATGACATCCTCTCCATGCTTCGCAATAACCAAGACTATTACTATCACAAGAACCATCTTGGCAGTGTGATAGCCATCACCGACAGCAATGGTACCATCATCGAAACTTACGACTATGACCCCTACGGTGCGCCAATCATTTATGATGCAATGGGCACCGAGATTTCCACTTCTACAATAGGCAACACCATTATGTTCTTGGGTCGTGAATACGACTACGGAACTGGTCTCTACTACTACCGCACACGTACAATGCACCCCTCATTTGGAAGGTTTATGCAGCACGATCAACTAATGTATATTGATGGATTTAATTTATATAATTATGTCGGAAATATGCCTATAGTTATGATTGATTACTATGGGAGCCATATGCTTTATTTTGCCCATTCCGAAGTAGAACAAACTATACGAGGAATGGGAGAAGGATTTCTAACCCAACAAAACCAAAAAGTATGGGGTCGATTATCCAATACTATTGGTTCTGCATTCCAGATTTTTGGAGGTACAGCAGAAATCATCGGAGGTGTAGCATTAATTTTAGGAACAGGTGGATGGGCGGCTATGTTTGGTGGAACATTCTTAATTGTTAATGGTCTTGATAATATTATAACCGGACTCAAATCAATACGATGTAACAATCAAATGAACACTTATCTGAATGAAGGTTTGCAGTATTTCGGATGGTCGCAATCTGATGCCAATTTTTTGGAAGATTATTTCTTTGGTCCTGCTTCATGGGCAATAGGCGGCTCATTGGGTAGTAGTTGGAAAAAAATGGGGAATGCAGCAGATGAAGGTTTTAAAATAATTAGTAATACGAGAGGCCCCATTAGAGCAGTTCCACCTCCATCATCAAAAAAAATACCAGGAACCCAGATACCCAAAAATACAACTCCTCACAATCCCAAAAGTACTCTACCTAGAAATAACGGATGGAATAGGCAATAATCATGTTTTATAAGCTATAAAAGAATATGTTTAAATTAATTCGACATTCAATTTCATTAATCTTATTTTTATCATTATCAAACAATTGTTTTGCACAAGACCCTTGTAATAGAGGCGACGAAGACTCAACAAGAAACGATGGACAAGAGACGATTGACACTTGTGCTTTTGATAGTACATCCTTTAATCAAGAATCGTCAGTTGACCCCAACGAAATCATCGGCATCAACGGTTGGTTGTTCATCGCCAATGGCAACACAGTGCGTTGGGTCTCTGCCTCGCAGCGGCTACCCTATACCATCTATTTCGAGAATGACCCGCTACAAGCGACAGCATCGGCACAGGTGGTGACAATACGGCTACCACTCGACCCACTGATGAATCTGACAGACTTCGGCATCGGGAGTTTCGGGTTCAGCAATCAAGTATTCCCCGTGGAGGGGTCTCCACGGCAATACCAGACACGGCTCGACCTTGTGGATGAGATGAACATCTATGTCGATGTGGTGGCAGGTATCGACATCACCACCAATGAGGCATTCTGGATATTCTCGTCTATCGACCCCGTGACAGGCATCGCTCCAACAGAGACAGACAGAGGATTCCTGCCCGTGAACGACTCAACCCATATCGGCGAGGGCTTTGTCTCCTTTTCCATCAAGCCCAAGACTGCCCAATGCCGCACAGGTGACAGCATCGTCGCACAGGCCTCTATCGTCTTCGACATCAACGACCCCATCGAGACCAATCTATGGGTGAACACCATCGACGCTGTGGCACCAACAAGTTATTGCAGAGTCCTCGGAGAAGAGCCCACCCCTAACCCCTCCCTAGAGGGGACGAATGACAGCCTACGGGTTGTATTCGATGGCACGGATGACACAACAGGTATCACTGCATACAAACTTTACTACACTACCAACGGCAGTGCCTTTCGTCTCATAGGACGTTACCTGCCAAACGATACCGCTGTACTGGCGAACTTGCCCAATACCCAATACACGTTTTTCTCTATTGCCGAGGACAATGTGGGCAATACCGAGTCGATGAAGAACGCCCCCGACACGCTCTTCGGCAATACGCACGTCAGCCTGTTGGCCTCCGTCACACCTGCAGGTGCTGCCACCATCGAAGGGACAGGCATCTATGCACAAGGTGATACGGTCACTCTGACTCTGCACCCCGCCGAGGGCTACAGGCTTTCCCGTTGGACAGAAGAGGGCATCCCGCAGGGGACTGACACTCTGCTCTCCCTTGTAGCTGACGCGAACCACAGCCTTATCGCCGAGATGGAACGCCTCAGTTATCCCCTGACCGTGGAGGCTGCTGAAGGAACGACAATAGAAGTCACCGCTGCCGGTACACCTGTATACCAAAACGTCCAGCATTTCGACACGCTCAATATCCACTTCGCTGCCTCTCCATGCTATAGCAACGTCACATATCTACTAAATGGCACAGCATTAACCGACGACACCACCATAGTAGTGTCAGGTGCCATCAACCTCACCTCGACAGCCACCACCCATATTGACACCGGCTATGTTCATGACACTGTGTGCCCTGGTACAGCATACACCGCCAATGGCTTCAATATCCTCAGCACCGCCACCCAGACATCAGGCAATTTCAACTATCAACTCTCATCTTTCAACTCCCAGAGCTGCGACAGCATAGCCGTTCTGAATCTCACTGTCAAACCCTCCCACACGCTGACCTTCTTACCCAACGGCGGAACAGGCACCATGCCCTTCCAGCGTGTCTGTTCGGGCGAGGATGTTGTACTGAACCATGCCACCTTCACCCGCGAGGGATATTACTTCGCAGGATGGGTAGCCCAAGCTTCTGACACTACTCCTTTATTTGCCGACGGAGACATAGCCAACTTCAGCAATGACCAAACACTTTATGCCCTGTGGAGCAACAATTGTGTGAACCGATTAACAAACCGCATCGTGACAACATGCGACAACTACTACTGGCGTGGCGAGCATTATACCGTTAGCGGCAACTATCACGACACAATCACCCATGTTGTGCCAGGCGGATGCGACAGCATCTACAGCCTACACCTCACTGTGAAGCAATCGACTCAGTCTATACAACAATTGACATCCTGCCAACCCTATACATGGATTGACGGACAAACCTACGCCACAGACACTGTCTGCCAGCTCTCCATGACCAACGCCATAGGCTGCGACAGCCTTGTCACCCTACAACTTGTTATTGCTGACAGGATATACTCTACAGAGACCGTCACCGCCTGCGATAGCTACACTTGGCACGACAGTACCTATACCGTTTCAACTTTCAACTCTCAATTTTCAACTCTTAACTCACAAGGCTGTGACAGCACCGTCACGCTGCACTTGACAATCAATAACAGCACTACTTCCATAGAAACCGCTACCGCTTGCGACAGCTACACTTGGCACGACAGCACCTACACCGCTTCCACTCTCAATTCTCAATTCTCAACGCTCAATTCAGCAGGCTGCGACAGTACCGTCACCCTGCACCTGACTATCAACAACAGCACTACGGGCATTGAAACCATTACCGCCTGCGACAGCTACACCTGGCACGACAGCACCTATACCGCCTCCACTCTCAATTCTCAATTCTCAACTCTCAATTCAGCAGGCTGCGACAGTACCGTCACACTGCACCTGACTATCAACAACAGCACTACGGGCATTGAAACCATTACCGCCTGCGACAGCTACACCTGGCACGACAGCACCTATACCGCCTCCACTCTCAATTCTCAATTC
>JAEEGL014034437.1_pt1 | contig 15606 bp, 14 predicted proteins | sample 9134231 | NCBI WGS metagenome assembly JAEEGL01 (sample SAMN16246548, study PRJNA631951) | gut metagenome | biome: gut microbiome; feature: rumen; material: fiber-attached | host: Bos | place: Iran: Karaj | collected 2018-10
CACGGGATTGCGCTAAATTTGCAAAGGAAAAATCAGAAAGGGCCTTTGGAAGCTATCATGAGAAGGCGGACATGACTTATAGAATGAGAATGACACAGAGCTTAGCAAACATTCACCCTACGGCGGGTGCTTTACTAGCGCCTTCCTTTTTTTTGAGTGTAATATCTATAGTGTGTACCTTTTATTGAATGGTGTGGTGAGTGATGTATGAGGATGTTTTCGGACTTACCTATTTCTTGAGGTGCGGAGATAGCTACGGGGGTGACCACTACCCTACTTCTGCTGGCAGATAATGTCGATGTGTTTCAAGGATTAAGACTTGTGGCGAAAGTATCAAAGGAAGGATTACAATTAAATATTGAAGTGGATGCAAATGACCTCTTTCGTGGGTGTGAAGCCGCAAGAGTGTGTTTATCAATAGGCAGTGGCCAGTGCTGGTGAGCGGAAGAACTGGGCAGGCTTACATAAGTGGACCACTTGCTAATGCGGACATTTTATAAAAAAAAGCAATGGCAGGATTTGGAGGATTAAAGGAAAAGCTGTATCTTTGCAGCGTTATCCTGAAAACGTATACGTGCTGGTGCAGTGATTGCATAAGCAGTATATATAACCTATTGAAAGTTTGGTAAAGCATTTAGCGAAATGCAAGAAAAAACAAAGACGACGGGCCTCACGGTACGTCGTCTTCTTCATTTTTGAGGTAAATATCAGCAAAAAAGCTGTTATTTCTTTAGAAAGTCATGCTTAATCACTTTGCATACAGATTCCTCCTCTACTCCGATATTTCGGGCGTAGACCTTTAGGGAATCCTTGAAGATGTCATAATGGTCGAATGCCAGGTGTGGGATTTCTGTGATTGGGAACCACTGGGCGGCGGCAGCGTCGTCCTGCCCCTTGACTTCTGCAGGGGCGTTGACGATGAAGAGATAGGCTGTAGTGATGGTGCGGCCTCGAGGGTCGCGAGTGACGCCGGAGTATGTGCCAATCTGGTGGCACTCCTTAAGATGCAGGCCTGTCTCTTCCCCTAGCTCACGAATAGCACATTGCTCGAGTGTTTCGTCCATATCAAGGAAGCCACCCGGGAATGCCCAACCTCCTTTGAAGGGATCGTGACCACGCTGAATGAGCAGCACCTTTGGGAGTGGCTCATTTGTCATTACTACGCAGTCCGCTGTGACTGCTGGGCGGGGGTATTTGTAAGTGTATGACATATTATCTTATATTTTAGTATTCAACAATCCAGGTAAAATCGTCATATGGAATCCATTTTCCAAATAAAGTGGAAATATAGGTAACCACGCCAAATTGTTCTGGAGTAAGTTTGGCTGCAAAAGCTTGAATCTTCTCGTTAGCTTCTTTTAAAAAGAGTTTCCCTTTGTTTTTCCATTCTCCTACGCTTTTGTGGGAAGTAACAAACATCATTTCACCATGCCAGAAACGGTTTCTAATATCATTCGCGGCATAAGGGTTTTGCTCTTCGCGATTGTAGTATTTAAAAGAAAGGCCGTACTGATTGAAATACCATTTACCAAGCTGCCAAAGATACTGGTCCAATTGCTTGATAGTATAATCCGTAAATCCATATTCATTTTGGAACGAATAAATGGCATTCATATATGTATAGTAATTGCGTAAGCCACCTCTTTTAAAGTTGCCGAAATGATAATGTTCATTAAGCTCCTCTAACACCTTTTCTACATAGCTGTCATAAATTGCAAACTGCAAAGGCTGGTGATGGCTGCAGTATTTGGTGGCAAAAGAATAGAAGTTATGTTCTTTACCGTTTACTTCAATATGGGCGATATCATCAACTAATGAAAGGTCACCATCTTTAAGACGTTGGTCTATCTTTAAATCAAGAATATGCTGTGCTACAGTGTGAATATCAAAGATATTGGTGCTATAAAAGTCGTTGAGAGAGGAACATTTTATAAGAATATCCTCAATACACTTATTTTCTGGGCATAACTGGAAGAAGAGCTTATCCAATGCTTTCTCCTGATCAGAGTAATTTGGAAGCTCATTCCAATACTGAAGGAACCAGTTTACGTCTTTTACGTTAGGTATATAGCCCAGAGGAAGATGATTATTCATATATCTTGATAAATTTGCTCACTACTACTTTCATTTCATCCGGAAGATAATCCATTATGGATTGTTTCATTGACTCAGGGATTCCCCAGATGGCTTCGGCGATGCTGCCGACGATAGCACCTAATGTATCTGCATCGGCACCGAGACTTATAGAATTGCGGATGGCATCCTCAAAGCTGTGACTATTATATATCACCCATAAAGCAACAGGAACTGTGCCCTGGCAAGTCTCGTCGAATCGATTTATGACATCCTCTTTATTAATGTTAATATTATACCCTGAAAAGCTTTTGGCATACCCCATAAGCTCTTTCATACCTGCGATGTCCTCGGTAACAGATTCACCTAATTCGATTGCCGTATGGATTGTGAGCGCAACAGTTTGAGCACCTTTTATGCCTTCGGGATGATTATGAGTGCACTCAGCAGATTTCTTCGCGTTATCTAATACTTCTTTTAGAGAGCGGAATCGCCATGCTATAGGACTTACTCGCATAGCACTGCCGTTGCCAAAGCTGCCATACGGCTGGGGATTGTCACTATGAACCCACTGGGAAAATCGACCACCATATGCACCTTTGGGATTAGGATACTTCCGGCACCAATGGTGGATATACTTGCCATAGTCAGTAGAATTATGTAGGATTGCGTCAGCAACGGCGATGGTGCAAATGGTGTCATCGGTGAAAGCGCAGTCCGAGGACAGCCATTCAAAATTGTAGTCGTTAGTGGGATTGAATTCCCAGCGGCTACCAACTATGTCACCGATTATTGCTCCTAACATATTATTCCTCCTTTAGCATATCTGCGTATGTTAAACTACACTCTGACTCGACGTGGCCAGCAGAGTCGATGATGATAAAGACGGGCAAGCCACTTACTGCAGCATGATTACTGCAGGCAAGGTAGATTGACTTTCCGTCCGATTCGCCAAGATACATAGCGAAATCGAAAACTGATTCATAATCCTGAGCTGCTTTGTCGGCCAACAGCTGCCTTTCGTGCATTGTCAGCGGACGGTCAGTAGACTCTGCAGGGCGAACATATTTATCTTCGATCCATTTTTGGAACATCTCAACTGTTTCACCACCACTGCCCCAATGCATATACCTATTATATAACAAGCCTATCAATGTGGCGGGGATGTCATGGCGCTTTGCCAATAGCCATAGGTGGGCACTCTCGAAATCCTTTCGCCACTGCTCACCATTCTTAAAGCTGTACGCAAGGGATTCAACCCAGTGCTTCTCATAATCCCAGAACATTTGATACACATTAGATTGTCCTGTGAATTCTGGCTCACCTCGATAGTACTTGCACCTGGGGATAAGAATCTTCTTTCGCTCCTCTGCTCTACGCTGGCGATTAGTGGCGCGGGTCTGGTAATATGTGTGGTACCACTCTTTGAAATCATCAGGAGTGCCAGATGACCAATGATCGAAACGATTCCACAAAAGCGCCTTTAGCTCTACAGGAGTGCCATCGCTCGACTCAAAGTCGCCAAAGATGCAGCAGTATTCGCTTGCCATATCCTTGAATTGGGTACTCTTATCAGAATTTGGATAGTTTTCGATGTACCACAACTCATAATTCCATGCAGTAGATGCGTTCTTAAGGAATTTCACTTCCTCTGTGGGAAGTGTGTACTCATCTTTCATACACTCTGGCGGTGGAAGATGCGACTTGTCAATCGCGTGAGCTTCAAGCTCATGAGCGAACGGATTGTCATCTTCACCGTTATAATACCTACATTCTAGAATGAGGTACTTCTTTTTTTCCTCCTTTGCCATATATTTTAGTCTGATGTATTTAAGAACATTTTCAGGTATGCTTTGAGCTTATCAATTACAGTCTGCTTCTTGTCGCCAGACTGTGGAAGGAACGGGTCAGCTGCAGGGAGGATCTTGGCGATGCCGGTGCCGGTCTCGGTGACATAACCGTCGCGGAAGGCGCGATTCATGAACTCCTCTGTTTCAGCGGGCTTTAGATTCTCTTCCTTGATAATCGTCTTCAGCTGCTGGCGCTTCTGCTCCTCAATGTACTCTTCCCAGTCGCCTCCGATATCATCACCACCCTGACCTGGAGTCATGCTGTCGATAAACTTCATTATAAGGTCGCGCTTGTCACGCATATCAGGGCTGGCGTCGATTTCCTTTCTAATCTTTACAATAATCTCCTTATCACGGCAATTAGAATCGTGATACTTTTGTACCAACATCAGGATATAGTGAATATTTACCTGCACTTGCTTCACCAGCTCCATCTCGAAGACGATATCATCGGAAATAGACTCATGCTCATCATGTGTGGTGGGACGAAATTCATCGTGAAGAGAGTTGTACCAGCCAAGATAATCATTGAATGTCATCATTGGAACGAGCATCTTGTCCTCTGTAAACTCGTCGAATGCGGTAAGGATATTCCTCAATCGAAGGATTTCACTGAACAGACGGATAAAACGTTTTTTCTCCTCCTCGTCGAAAATGTTTGCGAGGCCTTCTACTGGGAATGACTCCAGGAGCTCTTTAATCAGAGCGATATAAGGACGGTGGAGATTGCCCTTTTCGTCCTCGTAACCAGAATTATAATACTCTTCGAAACTCTTCATGAATACGAGGCCCGAGGCATTCTCATCACCAAAGATAGCAAGACTCTCATTCGTAGCATCTTCAAGATTACGGAAGCAAACGATGTTACCGCAATTCTTAACGGCATTTAGTATGCGATTGGTGCGGCTATAGGCCTGCAGTAGGCCGTGCATCTTGAGATTCTTATCTACCCATAGGGTGTTAAGAGTCTTGGCGTCAAAACCAGTAAGGAACATACCAACGACGATTAGGATGTCAATCTGCTTATTCTTCATGCGGAGTGAAACATCCTTGTAATAGCTCTGGAAGCTGTCACCATCAGTGGTGTAACTGGTGGCAGGAGTCCACATATGATTATAGTCGTCAATGGCCTTTGCGAGTGCGTCGCGACTCTGGAGATCAAGCTCTCCTACTCCCTCAGGATTCTCGTCGTCGCCCAGGCCCCACTCGTCTTCCTCAGGCTCATTAGCAGAGTAAGTATAGATAGTAGCCACCTTCAGGTCAGGTGCGCCAGGCTCGGCAAGCTGCTTCTTAAACTCGTTGTAATAAAGAATTGCAGACTTCACGCTGTCAACGGCAAAGATACTATTAAAACCACGTGTTTTTATCTTTGCTTTTTCCTCTTCTGTGGTGCGGCCTTTCTTAACGACATCCTGTACGTTAGTAAGGCGGCTCATTGTATAGGCATCGGCACTCTGCTTTGTCTTTTCGGCAAAATGTTCGATGATGTACCTTGTAACGATACTTATACGCTGGGGATTATGCAGGGCTTCATCTGTATCGATACCCCATACCATTTTGCTATCGACATTAGACTTCATTCTCATGGTACTCTCATAGTCGACATGAAAACGAAGTACATTCTTGTCGCGAATGGCATTTATGATGGTATAGGTATGCAGGGCCTTTGTAGGCTTGCCCTGTTCATCGGGCTCACCACCAAAGAGCTGGGCTGTGGTGGAATATTTAGAACCACGATGAGCGTTGACCGCGAAAATGGGTGTGCCAGTAAATCCAAACATAAAGTAACGCTTGAATTTGCGGGCGATCTCCTGGCGCATGTCACCAAACTGTGAGCGGTGGCATTCGTCGAAAATAAGAACGATGTTATCTTTAGTGAGGACCTCCTTTAGCTTCTCGTCGCCCTCGAACTTGGGCTTCATAAGATTAGAGAGCTTTTGGATGGTGGTGATGATGATATGAATATTATCATCTTTCAACTGACGGAGAAGGATTTGAGATGAACTGTTGCCATTAGCGCAATTCTTCTCAAAATTATCGTACTCCTTCATTGTCTGGTAATCGAGGTCCTTACGGTCGACAACGAAAAGGACCTTCTTTATACCTTCCATCCTTGAAGCAAGCTGTGCTGTCTTGAACGAGGTAAGTGTTTTACCGGAGCCTGTGGTGTGCCAGATATAGCCACCAGCATTAATTGTACCCTGCCAGCGCATATTCATTGCTGTCTGAATACGTTGCAAAATCTTTTCTGTGGCAGCTATCTGATATGGACGCATTACAAGCAACTGTTTATCCACATTAAACACACAGTACTTTGTGAGTATATTAAGGATGGTGTGCTTGGCAAAGAAAGTAGTTGTAAAGTCACGCAAATCTGTAAGCAGAGTGTTCTCCTGGTCAGTCCAATAACTCGTAAACTCGAAGGTGTTGCCATCTGTCTTGTGTTTGCGCTGGCCACCATCTGCTTCTTTCTCCTTAGCGTAACGTGTGGTATTGGAGTAATACTTTGTTTCTGTACCATTGGAGATAACGAATATCTGAACATAGTCAAACATTGCGCGGCCTGCCCAGAAGCTATCACGAAGATAGCGATTAATCTGATTGAAGGCCTCTTTGATGTCAACACCTCGACGCTTAAGTTCGATGTGTACCATCGGGATGCCGTTGACCAGTACAGTGACGTCATAGCGATTCTTATAAGCGCCGCCTTCCTCCTCAAACTGATTGATGACTTGGAGGCGATTATTATATATGTTTGACTTGTCAATCAGCTTGATGTTCTTTGTCTGACCATTGTCGAGGATAATATTTAGGATGTGGCCTTTGTCCTGCAAGATAGCTGTTTTATCCTGAATCGACATCTGATCATTTGAAATCAGTGGCAATAGACGGGCCCATTCAGAGTCCGATAGTGTGACATCATTCAAGATTTCCATCTGGCGGCGAAGATTGGCCAGAAGTGCAGCTTCATTCTTGATCTGCACATACTCATATCCTTGATCCTTTAGCTGCTGTATCAGAGCATTCTCCAACTTTGCTTCGCTCTGATAACCTTCAGCAGGCTTTTGCAGCACATCGTAATGTGCCATCACCGTTTGGTGTTCTTGTTCTACTATGATTTTATAATCGTCCATAACTTTAGAATTTGCCAGTTAGAAATAACTTAGGAATAGCTCCAAGAAAACCAATAATTATAATTACACCAATAATACCACCAATTTTTTTAAGAATAAAATCTAAAAGGACAAAAAATATAACCAAAAAAACAAATGATACGATATAAGCAATAATTTTCTTTCTTTTTTCTTCTTTAGCTTTTCTCTGTCTCTCAAATTCTTTTTTCTTTTTCAGTTCTAAATAATGATTATATTCTTCTGCCAATTTATCAAATACGATACCTGTAGATTCTCCATATGACACTTCATAGGCATCGAATATTCTTCCGCAACCTGCCATTATCTTTATACAATGCTTATAATCGTGATTTTTTATGTTATTATGAAGAAGATTAAGATACTCGTTCCTTATTGAATAAAACTCTATATTGTCATCATTATCAGGAATAGCTTTTATTAGCTCCTCATCTATTTCTATACGATTTTCATTATCTCGTAGATTAAAAATACATTTTTTTACTAGTTCTTTAGAAGGTTCTATCTGCTTCTTAAACCATTTAAATAAGTTTTCATTGAAACAATAGTTCAGTTCTGTTAATATAAACTCTTTCTGATATCCCCATGTTCTTACATCATACCAATTATATGGCAAACTTTCAGAATCAAAGAATAGGATAGCCAGATTCTTAAATGTATTATTGTAGATTTCAACTAATTCTTCAATAGAGTCAGCATGCTCCATTGTGAGTAGATACTCAACAAGATCGGTATCTGCTCCACGCTGCTGGACTTTCTTGTCTATATACTCCAGTAGTCTCTGATATGGATATTTGCTATAATCTTCCATTTAGAATGGGATATTATGATCTTTACAATAAGCCTCCAGCTCTTCGTCGGATTCAAAAATCTTATCGCATATCTTCTCGAATGAACTGCGAGCGTCAGCGGTGTAATCCTTAGAGGCATTCATCACCTTTGATAATTTGGTGATGAAAGAACAGAAATCTGGATTAAGATTGTTCAGCTTCTCGATGGTGTTATAATCGAGGGTTTTCTCGCGAGCAGGATAGAGTATTTTAGAATCATTAGCCTGCATCAGTATAATACCGATGCCAAAGGCGTTGTTCAGACGCTCCATTTCCTCGGCCAAATCTTCATTAATTTCAAAAGCAACCAGATATCCAAAATTAGCCCAACTACTATTAGACAGAGCTTGGAAGTAGCATTGCTTCAAAGTATAGTCAGAATCTATCTTTTTCTTCATCTCATAAGAATAGATATGTACCGACTCCTTGGGCTCAGTAGCTTTTAGTAACGCAAGAGTGGCATCATTCTTATATTCTTCGAACTGTACACCAACTATATCAGGATGCACCCATTTCTGGGCGCTGTCCGATCTAGTAGATGAATGTTCGTGGAAAATGGTCTTAGCATATATGCTGCGTGTGCGCAAGAAACTACAGAACAACTTATGTAAAGAGCGTTCGTCAAATGACTTAGGCTGAGAACTGGGAGATGATGACGTAGTAGAAGGCGCAACATGAGTGTTTCCTGCGATAAGCGCCTCAATCTCTGCAGCATACTCTGTAATATTACAGCACGTACCAATAGAACCAGATGAATTTCTAAGTTCTTTAGACATACTCTTGCGCTCTATTACATTGTTCATCCAGTCGACCTTTCTGCGATGCTGCAATTCTGTATTCGGTACATAGTAGTAATCACTTGCGATGGTGCCAACATAATAGTAGCCTTCTCCAGAAGGACACAAAACGATGTCGCCTATATTAAGGCCTTTTATAATTGTCCAAAGGAAACCACATGCAAGGCCGGCTGATGTTCTAGATTTACCTGGAACATTTTCCATCCACATCGGGATAAACTTCTCGTTGAAGTCGCGCCAGTTATCAAAGAGAGAATCAGACAAATCAACGTTGATATCAAAATCTGCGCCAATATAACCTTCTTCTCTGCACATCTTGGCATACATGCTGCCTTGGCCAAGCATTACTCTATTGTACTTCTTCATATTTATAGTTTTTTAGTCACTATCATTTATTATAAAGGAATCTCTTATCTAGTTCTTTTCTTAAAGCTTTAATTGCTAGTTCTTGGTCTTCACTTATAGTTAATCCTTGACCTTTACTTTTGATTACTGCAACTAGCTTATTTGTTGCGAAATCAAAAAAACTTATTGTCATGTAGGTATAGCCTCCATCCCACTTCTCTGTTTTAACACTAACTCGTGGAGACAAAACGTGCTCACCCTTATTTAATAAATCTAAAGCGACACTTCCATTAACTTCTTTCAGATAAAAACTGAGTTCATTATTAATTTCAAGAATAATATCATCTAATTCAGCATCACCTTTATCCATATCTCCAAAGACAACGTAACGATACTTTGTTATATCGACACCATTAGATAAAGTTGTTGTAGCATTTGAAGTGGCGCAACTTTGCAGCAGCGGCGTAGCCAGCAACAAAATGCACATAACTTTTAAGTATGCAAATAATTTAAATACATTCTTCATATCATTCAAAAGTCAAAAGTTTATTATGATAGTATTCATATTGCTTTTCGCAAAGAGTGAGAGAGAGCAAGACTTAAATTTACTCATTAAAAAAATTCTCTATATATTTAGCGGTCTCGTCAGGTAGTATTCTATTGGATGTCATTGGTAATGGCCTTCCGTTTTTTCCAACGTACCCATGGGCGCAGAGATTCTTATATGACAGTTCGGCCTTATCAACCCTTTTTATTAATTCAAAACGTGCAAAAATATCAGAATCTAAAAATGTTAATGGTGGATTCGTAAGTGAATAAGCACTATCATCATAAGCGTCTTTAAAGGGAATATTGGCACGTTTTACCACCATCTTGTATTCTACACGGGCTGCATCACCAGTAATATATAAATAGATAATATCCCCTTCTTCCCATTTGTCAGTTTGAAGATATTCCACAAATTTATATTTTTCTATGAAATCATGAATTCTAAACCGTTTTGGGTTTGCCCTAACAATCCAATTACTCATATCATTCAAAAGTTAAAAGTTTGTTTCGATAGTATTCATATTGTTTTTCGCGGAGAGAAAGTTGAGCCTCCAAGTTTTGGATGCTCGCTTCGAACTTGTCGAGAATATCTACTACACGCTGCTGCTCGGAAAGAGAAGGAAGTTGTATCTCAAGACTATTCAGTTTTTCTTGTGATATATTTGGAACTGAACCAATGCCTGCAAGTCTTTTGACTATAGATTGTAATTTATAAGTACCTAATATATACTTTAGAAATTTAGAATTAACAGAAATATTCTTAAGGACAACAAGCTGAGGATTTATAGTAGCTTCACATGGCAAATTTGAAACTAAAGCTACCTTACCGACAGTCGAGCCAGTTTTACAAAATAATATATCGCCATTATAAGTTTTTATTTCAGGTGATTCCTCATATTTTTCCCAAGTAATATAAGTACAATTTTCGTAAAACATTTTGCCATTCTCAATATTACCAGGACTAAGTGATATAACTCCTTCTCCTTTAAGAACTTGGTCTTCACGTGTATATCCTCTAAAACCAATTCTTCCTTTTATATTACATATCTCGCCAAGTGTTTTCATTTCCACTCCCTCTTTTCCTTCAAGGTCAAGAAGTTGGTCGCGATAATGCTCGTATTGTTTGCGGCGCTGGGCGATTTGTTCTTTTAGGTTTTCTATTGATGAAGTGAATGTATCGAGTTTTTCAACAATTCTATTCTGGTCCTCCAAAGAAGGAACAGGAACTTCAAACTGAGAGTACTTTGATATCCAATGACGCTGATGACCTCCTGGAACAAAGTTAATACACTTCATCGTATAATATATATATCGGAAATTTACACCTTCTTTCGGACGAAGCATTTTCATTGCAGAGCTTTTAACCTTAAAATTATAGTCAATCCAATGAAATGATGTTGTAAAATCGTCGAATATTATACAGGGATTCTCTTTGCTAGCTTTATAAATGCCATCTGTCTCATTAGTATATCCCAACAAAAGAGACTGGCCTGCTGTTAATACAGGCGTATCATATGAATCATCATATTCAGTCGATTTTACCAAATATGCAGTTGGTTGTTCAAAATCGAGACAAGTATCTAGTTTCTTCCACTCCACCATACCTTACTCTCCTAATTCTTTAATGATTGCATCAATTTGGGCATTCAACTCGTTGCCTTCTGTAATGAGGGTAGCGAGTTTTGCGTTTACCTCTTTGATATCAATGACCTCGCGGGTGTCCTCCTGTTCCACGTAGCTAGACACAGACAGGTTGGCATCATTCTCGAGGACATCATCATTCTTAACCAACTTTGCCAGATACTGCTCATCCCTGCGATTCTGGAAGAGCTCCATAATCTTATCCTGATGCTCAGGCAGGAGCACATTCTTGTTACCATCCTTCTGGAACAGCTTGCTAGCATCAATAAACAGCACACTGCTGTCAGACTTCGCGCTCTTCTTGAGTACGATGATACATGTGGCAATACCTACACCAAAGAACAGGTTAGCCGGGAGCTGGATAACAGTATCCACGTAATTGTGGCTAATGAGATACTGGCGAATCTTCTTTTCATCACCACCGCGATAGAGTACTCCAGGGAACTCTACGATTGCGGCGGTACCCTTCTCGCTCAAGTGCCACAGCATGTGCATAGTGAAAGCAAGGTCCGCTGCGCTCTTTGGTGCAAGGACTCCTGCAGGAGCATAACGCTCATCATTGATAAGGATAGTGTTATCCTTTCCTTCCCACTTAAGTGAATAAGGGGGATTTGAAACGATGGCATCGAATGGTGCATCCTGCATGTGCTGGGGCTTAAGAAGTGTGTCCTCCAGCTGGATGTCAAAGTTATCAAAGTTGACATTATGGAGGAACATATTGATTCGGCAGAGGTTGTATGTAGTAGGATTAACCTCCTGGCCAAAATACTTCAAGTTAGGATTCTGCTGGCCTACTGTCTTTGCGAACTTCAAAAGCAACGAACCTGAACCGCAAGCGGGATCGTATACCTTCTGGATATCAGGATTATTATACGATGCCAGGCGAGCAAGAAGCTCACTTACCTGCTGAGGGGTGAAGAATTCGCCACCACTCTTACCTGCTTCCGAGGCATACATCTGCATCAGGAACTCGTATGTGTCGCCGAAAGTGTCATTGTTTGTATCATTATACTTTGATCCAAGGTCCATCTGGGCGACGGTCTGCAGGACCTTAGCAAGAAGCTGATTGCGCTTGATAACGGTGGAACCGAGTGCAGCGCTGTCTACAGAAAAATCACTAAACAGACCACGAAGATCATCTTCCGAAGGAGTGCCGATAGCTGATGCCTCGATGCTACGGAAGATAGCAGTGAGCTTCTCGTTGAGATTCTCATCCTTCTCCGCTGTCTTCACTACATTCTGAAACAGCTGCGAAGGAAGGATAAAGTAACCCTTTTCCTCAACCATCTTCTTGCGGATGTTCTCGGCCATCTCGTCCGATATCTTTGTATAGTCGAAATCGGGCTTTCCTGCTTCTACCATCAGCTGGTGAATATAGTCGCAAATATTCTCTGAAATAAAGCGGTAGAAGATACTGCCAAGGACGTATGCTTTAAACTCCCATCCGTCAACGCTGCCACGAAGATCGTTAGCTATCTTCCATATTGTTTTGTGCAATTCTGCACGCTCTTGTTGATTTGCCATAAAAATTCTTTGTTCTTAGCTTATTCTTTAATTATATGCAAAGGTAGTGGAATTATTTGGAATTACAAAGAATTTAGTGGAAAATTGTTGGAATTAGCTATAAATAGCTAAACCCCCGCTGCCTTTTTAGGGGAAGCGGGGATGCAAAAACAATATAAATTAATAAAGAAGATAAATCTGGGGTTAGTCGAAGAGTTCGTGGCGGGCGCGGTCGTCGTAGAGGTCGTTATCGATTAGGGCTTCTACGGGGTCGCATCCCTGGCGGCGGGACATTTTGTATGGTGTTCCCAGACCGTAACGGCAGGCTATGATGTAGGCTACTTTGTCTAGACGACGGTACTCTTTGCTGAAGAGAGTCCAGTAAAGGTCGACGGCGCGAGAGTATAAACGATGGAAAATCATTAGTCGATATAAATTGTTGTGTCACTCTCCCAGGCGTATTTGATCAGGATGCAGACGTGAGCTCCGAAAGAAAGAACGTCATAACCGAATTCATTATATGCATTTCGCATGTTCTTGTAGGTGGGCTTGTAAAGCTCATCTGATGTGGCTTCCGGGCTTTTCTTCAAATAACCACGGAACTTTTCACAGAAGCGATTGGTACTGTCAAAATCAGTGGTAATCAAATTCTGACTTTCCTGATAGAATTGAGGCATAGGGTTGACAGGGGCATCTTGGCTGCAGCTGGCTGCAGTGATGAGTAATGTGCCGAAGATTAAAGAAACCAAGGGCCTGCCGCATGAGGTATTAACCTTGTGCAGCAGAGCACTTGGCATGAAGAATAATTTTAAAAGGTATTTTATATTTCTAATATTCATTTTATGCTTGATTCTTATTTCGGGATGCAAAGGTAAATCAAAAATCTTAGAGAGCCAAAGGAATCTACAAAAAAACTCCCCGAAACAAACTTTTTTTCGGAGAGCTTTACAATTATCTGTCAGAAGCGAAATGCTTCTTGTAAAAATCCTGCAGGGGGAAATCGTGATTGGGAATGAACGGTGTGTCCTCCACCTGATACAAGCTGCTGATGTTAGATATTGGAATCTTTACAGGCGAGTGAGAAGCAGAGTCATGACCAAGAAGGAAGTACTTGGCATCATCCTTCAAAATATAATAAGGATGTACGACTAACTCGCGTGCGCGCTTATCAATTGAAGAATGATAACGAACGCAAACAGGCTTCTTCTTGCGTATGGCCTGATAAAGGATACCGAAACGTTGACATTCGAAACGAGATGGAATGTTCTTATAGAGGACGATAGGGTCATCGACAGAGTCGACCTCAAGCATATTCGCCAGACGCTCTGATAGCTGTTCAAACATCATTGTACCTTGAATGGGATCCACGAAACGGATAGCCATAAGGGCATTATGAATCTGCTGCAACTCACCAAAGGTGAATGTGTTGTGAAATACAGAATAGCTGCTATCCTCATACATATAGCACTTATAATAACTACGACGCTCGACTACGATTTTAGCTTTGTAGTGATAACGTAGTGTATCTAAATCCCTGTTGACTGTACTTGCAGAAACAGAAGGGAAGCCCTCAAATGCGAGGGAATCGTTAATAATATCCACCATTTCTGGGATGGTATACCCGTGACGCTTTTGTAAGAGGCGGTCGAGAAGAATCTCTCGCGCCAATGAGTGTTTCGTATTTGCCATTTGTCTTTGTTATATCGTTATTATAAAGTAAATTGGGAGCGCAAAATTACGCAAAAAGTGTGAAACAAACAAATTAATTACGCAAAAAATTAGATTGTTTGCAGGATTTTACCCAAATACGCAAAACTTTTTTCATTTGGTGCTAAAAAGTTTGGAAAAAGCGGCTATAACACGCCTCCGAGGGCTATTGGATAAACATCGTGCTGGGGAAACTTTTCGCAGCCGATATAGAGAGTGTCGAAAGCGTCAGTGCCGTCGGTACGGTGCTCCAGAAGGTCTTCTTCGGATTCTGGCTGCTTTTCCATTGACTTGTTCTTGTGGAAGCCGTTTCTACCCCGCTCTACTCCTGCTGACTGGATTGCCAGGATAAGATCGTCATTGTTCTGGCGATTAAAGAATGGCATAAGACGCTGCTTGCCTGCGAAGCCTTGATTGATTAACAGGTACTTCTCGTCGTGTCGCATAGGGTTGCCCAGATAGACATCCTGAACCTGCCAGCCGTGGCGCTCGAATTCGTGAACTACGACGTAACGGAAGTCCTGATCGTTGACGGCGTAGTTAGAGCCCAGGGCAGTAGCGTCGTAGTAGAAAATAACTGTTTTGTTTTGGTGGTAGGCGTAATAGGCACAGAAGTCGGCCACAAGAGCTGGGATTTTACGCTCGAACTTGACGTAGAAGGACTTTAGGACGTTAAGACGGTTGCCGACAGGCTGACCACAGACGATCCAGTTGATATTGGCGTTGTAATCCATTCCGATGCATAGAGGGGCCAGCGGGTTGACGTCTTCATCGGCACGGGAGTCGATTTGAGAATTGAGAGTGGAAAACTGAGAGTTGGCCTTGATATCATAGTTTTGTTGTTCGGTCTCTTTCAAGATGCGGTCGTAACCTAATTCGTCGAGATAGGCGAAGTTAGAGGCGTCATACTTGTGGTGTTCCTGCATCGAGGAGTAGAATCCGTCGTGTGTGATTCCGATACGCTGGCAGAGAATACTGGTCTGGAATGTTTTGGGGGTAAGGTCGCGCTTCATCTGACGGAGATACTCTTCGCCGAGGAGCTGCAGATTCTCAATCGTACTATATTCCTTATAATATACGGCTACTGAGCGCATCTTGTTAAGAGATTGGTCGAGCCACTTCAGATAGCCTTTCAGGTACTCTGGGACTGGGCGGTGGG
>JAEEGL014307967.1_pt1 | contig 15606 bp, 12 predicted proteins | sample 9134231 | NCBI WGS metagenome assembly JAEEGL01 (sample SAMN16246548, study PRJNA631951) | gut metagenome | biome: gut microbiome; feature: rumen; material: fiber-attached | host: Bos | place: Iran: Karaj | collected 2018-10
ATGAGCCGCATCATCAATGGCTTTGCTGGAGTTATCATCAACACTGGTGAGGACAACTACCTGACCACCGCAGATGCCGTCGAAGCTGCCCACACGGTGCTGGCTTCGGACCTCATCAATGAGCAGTTGGCACTGATGGCCGGTCTGCCCGAGGAGCAGATGGGTCTGGGACACGCGTTTGAGATGGATCCGATGCTGGAAAATGGCTTCCTGCTGGAGTTGGCACAAGCACAGATGACGCGTGAAATCTTCCCGAAGGCGACGCTGAAGTACATGCCCCCGACCAAGTTCATGACGGGCAACATCTTCCGCGGACACATCCAAGATGCATTGTTCAACATGATTGGCATCTGGACGCACCAGGGCATTCAGTTGTTGGGTATGCCTACCGAGGCCATCCACACGCCGTTCATGAGCGACCGTTACCTGTCGATTGAGAATGCCAAGTACATCTTCAACAACATGAAGAGCATCGGCGAGGAGATGGAGTTTGTCGAGGGCGGTATCTGCCGCAACCGCGTGAAGGAAGTCTTGGGCAATACCATCAAACTGCTCGAGGACATTACCAAGGAAGGCCTCTTCACCGCTTTGGAAAAGGGAATCTTCGGCGACGTGAAGCGCCCGAAGAATGGCGGTAAGGGCCTCGAGGGCGTGACTATGAAGGGTGAGAACTACTTCAACCCATTTGTCGAACTGATGAAAGGAAAACGATAATCAGTTTATAGTTAATAGTTAAAAGTTAATAGTGGGATGCGGTGAGCCGCATAGACATACTCAAGACTGTTGTCTTACCCCCCCTTTAACTACTTAACTCCTTAACTACTTAACTACTTAACTACTAGAAAAATGAGCGAAGGACTATATAGCATGGAGGCTAAGGACTACGACAAAACCTTAGACCTGACAAAAATCAAACCCTACGGCGACACGATGAACGACGGCAAGGTGCAGCTGAGCTTCACACTGCCCGTTCCGTGTGGAGCCGAGGCGGTTGAAGCCGCCAAACAGATGTTGCGCAAGATGGGTCTGGAGAACCCCAGCGTGGTGTTTTACCAGGAGTTGACCCCGGGCTTCACCTTCTTTAACTGCTACGGCAGCTGTACGCATACGGTCGATTACTCGACCATCTATGTGCCCAAGGTAGAATCGAACACGATGGACATGTACGAGACCGATGAGTATATCAAGGAGAACATCGGTCGCAAGATTGTCATCGTGGGAGCCTCGACGGGCACCGACGCGCACACTGTGGGCATAGACGCCATCATGAACATGAAAGGCTATGCCGGCCACTACGGCCTAGAGCGCTACGAGATGATTGAGGCCTACAACTTGGGTTCGCAGGTGCCGAACGAGGAGTTCATCGCCCGCGGCCTGGAACTGCAGGCCGATGCCCTGATTATCTCGCAGACAGTGACGCAGAAAGACGTGCACATCAAGAACTTGACAAACTTCATCGAGTTGATGGAGGCCGAGGGGTTGCGCGACAAGATGATTTGCTGTTGCGGCGGTGCGCGCATCACGCACGAACTAGCCAAAGAGCTGGGTTTTGACGCAGGCTTCGGCATGAACACCTATGCCGATGACGTTGCCTCATTTGTGGTGCAAGAAATGGTCAAGCGAGGCACGAAATAGACATTTGAGGACCCAAGACAAAAAAAATGACGTGGCACGCACTTTTGTTGCGTGCCATGTGCATTTTATGTGACAAATATTTCGTATATTTGCAGCGAGAACCGTTCATACATGAACCTATAGCAAAAAATGCTTAAAAACATCAAAATTTAATCTCATAAATTCAGACTATTATGGAAAAAAATGAAATGAGAGAGGTCATTGCCAAACGTGCCGCTAAGGAGCTGCACGACGGTGATGTCGTGAACTTGGGTATTGGAATCCCCACCATGATTCCCAACTATCTTCCCGAAGGCGTAGAGGTCACATTGCAGACCGAGAACGGTGCCATGGGTATGGGTGCCACCCCCGCCGAGGGCGAGGAGGACAAGAACCTGATTAACGCTGGTGGCGGCTACACCTCGCTGATTCCCGGCGCATGCACCTTTGACTCGGCTACCTCGTTTGCCATCATCCGTGGTGGCCATGTGAACGTGTCATTCCTGGGCGCGCTGCAGGTGGACGAGAAGGGCAATCTGGCCAATTGGATTATCCCAGGCAAAATGGCTCCCGGCATGGGCGGTGCCATGGATCTGGTGGTAGGTGCCAAGCGCGTGATTCTGACAATGGAGCACACCCAGAAAGGCAAACCCAAAATCTTGAAAGAGTGCACCCTGCCGCTGACCGCAGCTGGCCAGGTCGACATGATTATCACCGAGATGGGCGTAATGGACATCACCCCCGAGGGCATCGTGTTGCGCGAAATCCATCCCGAGTTTACCGTAGAGCAGGTCCAGGAAGCTACCGAAGCTAAGCTCATCATCGCTCCCGACCTGAAACCGATGGACATTTAGGTTGTCAGTGGTCAGTTATCAGTAGTCAGTTATCAGTTTTCTCTGAAATGGAATACAACTTTTTGAAGATTGAGCAGCAAGAAGCGGTGACAGTGCTGAAAATTTCGGCACCGAAGTCGTTGAATGCACTGAACTCAACCATCCTGCGTGAGTTGGACGACTTTGTTGACAACCTGGATTCTGCCACACGCGTTCTCATCATCACAGGTGACGGCGAGAAATCGTTCGTTGCCGGAGCCGATATCAGCGAGATGGCGCACCTCAACGAGGAGCAAGGCCGTGAATTTGGCCGCATGGGTGCCCAGGTGTTCCGCAAGATTGAGCTATTGCCCATCCCCGTAATTGCCGTCGTCAACGGCTTCGCCTTAGGTGGCGGTTGCGAGTTGGCAATGGCATGTGATATCCGCATTGCCTCGAACAAGGCCAAGTTTGGCCAGCCCGAGGTGGGTCTGGGCATCATCCCGGGCTTCTCAGGGACCTACCGTCTGCCCAAACTCATTGGGCAGGGTTACGCCAAGGAGATGATTTACACCGGTAAGGCCATCCGTGCCGACGAGGCACTGCGCATAGGTCTGGTGAATGCCGTCTACGAGCCTGAGGAGCTGATGGAACGCGCTATGGAAATGGCGCAGAGAATACTTGCCAATGCTCCTTTAGCCATCAGTCTGGCCAAGCAGAGCATCAACGAGGGCTATGACCTGGATGCCGATGCCGCCATCGCGCTGGAGAACGACCTGTTCGGCCAATGCTTCTCCACCGCCGACCAAAAAGAGGGCATGGATGCCTTCCTGAATAAGCGCAAGCCAGTGTTCAAGGGTTAGAAATCAGGCATCAGGGGTCGGGGTTTCCCAGTATTCCCAGCCCTCCCAGTATTTAAAAAAACAAAAACTTTTAAAAACTATCGATATGAAAATTTGTGTCATTGGAACCGGAACCATGGCCAAGGGTATCGTCAAGGCATTTGCCGCCAAGATGCCCGTCGTCATGAAGAGCCGCACAGAGGCCAGCCTGGACAAGGCGATGGCCTCAATCTCGAAGGGCTACAATAAGCTCGTCGAGAAGGGTAAAATAACTCAAGACGCGATGGATGCCATCCTGGCCAACATCACGACCACAACCGACTATGCAACGTTTGCCGATGCCGATCTGGTCATCGAGGCTGCCGTTGAAAACATGCAACTGAAGAAGGACGTGTTCACCGAGCTTGACAAGATTTGCAAGCCCGAGACCATCTTCGCCACCAACTCGTCATCGCTATCAATCACTGAGATTGCCGCCGTTACCAGTCGTCCCGAAAAGTTCATCGGTTGCCATTTCTTCAACCCTGCCGACCGCATGGCACTCGTTGAGGTCATCAAAGGCCAGCTCACCAGCGACGAGACCGCACAGTGCATCGTCGACCTGACCACGCAGATTGGCAAGACCCCCGTTCCTGTGAACGAGGCTCCGGGCTTTGTCGTGAACCGCATCCTCATCCCGATGATTAACGAGGCAGTGGGAATCCTTGCTGACGGCATCGCTAGCGCCGAGGACATTGACAAGTGCATGATGCTGGGCGCCAATCACCCGATGGGCCCGCTCGCGCTTGCCGACCTGATTGGCAACGATGTGAACCTTGCCATCATGGAGGTACTCTACAACGAGTTTGGCGACCCGAAGTACCGTCCTCATCCGCTGCTGCGCAAGATGGTTCGTGCCGGCCTGCTAGGACGCAAGACCGGTCAAGGTTTTTATAAGTACTAACAGATGCGAGACATGAGAATCAAGAACCAAGCTTTCTTTATGAATATGTAACCTGATTCTTGGTTCTTGATTCTTGGTTCTCGATTCTAAAAAATGAATATATGGATTTTAGCTATTCAAAGACAGAGCAACTGTTCCTGCAGATGATTCGTTCGTTTGCTGAGAACGAAGTCAAGCCTTTGGCCGCCGAAGTCGATGAGCAGGAGCGCTTCCCGATTGAGACCGTCGAAAAGATGGGCAAGTTGGGCATCATGGGCATTCCTGTTCCCAAACAGTATGGCGGCGCTGGCGGCACGGTACAGATGTACATCATGGCCGTTGAAGAACTCTCGAGAGTGTGCGCCACCACCGGCGTTGTCCTCTCGGCTCATACCTCGTTGTGCATGGCACCCATCTTGGAGCATGGCACCGAGGAGCAGAAGATGAAATACCTGCCCAAACTTGCCTCGGGCGAGTGGATTGGCGCCTTTGGCCTGACCGAACCCAATGCTGGTACTGACGCCGCCATGCAGCAGACCATGGCAGTTGACGCTGGTGACCACTGGGTGCTCAATGGCTCGAAGATTTTCATTACCAACGCGTCATACGCCAATGTGTTCATTGTCATGGCAATGACCGACAAGAGCAAAGGTACCAAGGGCATCTCGGCATTCATTGTCGAGCGCGATATGCCGGGCTTCAGCATCGGCAAGAAGGAGTTGAAGATGGGTATCCGTGGCAGCGCTACCTGCGAGCTGATTTTTGAAAACTGCATCGTGCCCAAGGAGAACCTGCTGGGTCAGCTGGGCAAGGGTTTCAGCATCGCCATGAAGACGCTTGACGGTGGCCGCATCGGCATCGCCTCGCAGGCACTGGGCATCGCTCAGGGCGCCATGGACGAGACCGTGAAGTATACCAAGGAACGTAAGCAGTTCGGCAAGCCCATCGCCAAGTTCCAGAACACGCAGTTCCAGATGGCCGACCTCAAGACCAAGGTTGAGGCTGCCCGCCTATTGGTACGCAGTGCTGCCTGGAAGAAGGACAAGGGTCTCCCCTACTCTGCCGACGCAGCCATGGCGAAGCTCTTCGCCGCCGAGACCGCGATGGAAGTGACCACCAAGGCTGTCCAGTTCCATGGTGGCTACGGCTATACGCGTGAGTATCCCGTCGAGCGCATGATGCGCGACGCTAAGATTACCGAGATTTATGAAGGCACGTCCGAGGTGCAGCGCATGGTCATCGCCGGGCATTTGTTTAAATAATTAGCACTGAAGGAATATGAATATCATCGTTTGTTTAAAGCAAGTTCCTGATACAACTGAAATCAAGATTGACCCCGTGAAGGGTACCTTGATTCGCGAGGGCGTGCCCAGCATCATGAACCCCGATGACAAGGGTGGCCTCGAACTGGCCCTGCGCATGAAAGATGAGTTTGGTGCTCACGTGACGGTCATCTCGATGGGTCCTCCCCAGGCCGACGTGATGCTCCGTGAGGCCTATGCCATGGGTGCTGACCGCGCCATCCTGCTCAGTGACCGCAAGTTTGCTGGTGCCGACACATTGGCTACCTCTTATGCCCTATCAGGTCTGTGCCGCACATTGGACTATGACCTGATTATCGCTGGCCGTCAGGCCATCGACGGTGACACCGCTCAGGTCGGTCCTGAGTTGGCCGAGCATCTGGGGCTTCCGCAGATTACTTATGTTGCCGACGCTAAGCGTTTGGAGAATGGCAACCTGTTGGTGCACAAGGAGAACGAAGACAGCACACAAGTGCTGGAAGTGGAAGGCAAGTGCCTGCTCACCGTGTTGGCATCGGCCTTTGAACCACGCTACATGAGCGTTGCAGGCATCATGGAGGCCTATGACAAGGAGGTCGAGGTGTGGAGCGCCGACAAGATTGATGTCGAGGAGACCAAGTTGGGTCTCGCCGGCTCGCCCACCAAGGTGTTCCAGTCGTTCCCCAAGGCCATGAAAGCTCCTGGTGAGCTCCATGAGGTCAGTGAGGAAGAGGCTGTTGAGCTGATTATCAATAAACTGAAAGAGAAACACATCATCTAAAACGACATTGCTATGGATAAGAAAGATTATAAAAACGTATTCGTTTTTGCAGAGCAGCGCGAGGGAGTAATCCAACCCGTTGCATTCGAACTTCTGGGCAAGGCTCGTGACTTGGCTGATGTGTTGGGCGAGAAAGTTGTTGCTATGTTCCTGGGCTATGGCATCAAGAACCAGGCTCAGACACTCATCGAGATGGGTGCCGACGAGGTCATCGTTGTCGACACGCCTGAACTGAAGGACTACTTGAGCGAACAGTACTCGCAAGCCGTCTATCAGATTATTGATGCCCGCAAGCCCAGCATCGTGCTCTACGGTGCCACTACCATTGGCCGCGACATGGCTCCGCGTCTGGCATGCCGTCTGCGCGCTGGCTTGACTGCCGACTGCACCAAGCTTGAGGTGAAACCTGCACAGGAAGAAGGGTTCATGGATTTGCACTCCACGCGTCCCGCCTTCGGTGGCAACCTGATGGCCACCATCGTGTGTCCGAATACGCGACCACAGATGTCCACTGTGCGTCCTGGTGTGATGCAGAAGCGCGAGCGTGATGCCGCCCGCCAGGGTGTCGTCACCGACTTCGCTCCCAACTTCGACACCAGCAAGTTTAGGGTACGCTTGGTCGAGACCATCAAGGCCGACAAGAGCGTTGCCGATATCAGCGAGGCCAAAATCCTCGTTTCGGGTGGTCGCGGTGTGCACGACAAGGAAGGCTTCAACAAACTGCAGGCTCTTGCCGACCAGTTGGGCGGCCAGGTTGCTTCGTCGCGCGCTATGGTTGACAACGGCGTGATGCCGCACGAGTGCCAGGTGGGTCAGACGGGTAAGACTGTACGTCCCAACCTGTACATCGCCTGTGGCATCAGTGGTGCCATCCAGCACTTGGCCGGCATGGAGGAGAGCGACCTCATTGTCGCCATCAACAAGGACAAGTTTGCCCCCATCTTCAGCGTTGCCGACCTGGGTATCGTTGGCGACTTGCACAAGATTGTTCCCATGCTCACCGAGCGCCTCAAGAAAGAAATGGCTGAGTAAGCTTTCGCAATGCACTAAGTACAATGCAGCCTGACAGGTAATCTGCCAGGCTGCATTATTAATTCGTAATTCTTAATTCACTCAAACTTTCTCCCACTCGCTGCGCTTGACCTTGATAGCTTGGTTAAGCTGTTCGTTGGCGTGAATGTCCTTATAGTAGACCTTAATGATGGCGGTATCGCGCAGATAGTCGATGGCACCAATCTCAAAATGGTCGATGTCGAGTCCGGTGCGCTCTTTCAGGTCGGCCATCAGCTCGTCGTGGCACTCGGGCTTGACCAGTGCCACGCGGTCATACTGGATGAGCTTTGTCGCCAACGTGCTGTGCAGTAAGAATGCTTCGCACAGCGCCACAGCACCCACGATGAGCAAGTTGGGCAAGAGCATCTCCAAGAGAGTGATTTCGGTGCCCAGAGCATTGATGACCGCCATACAGATAATGCTGAACAAGTAGGTCATCTCGCGCACCGGCATAGCGTCGGTGCGGTAACGCATGATGCTGAAGATGCCAAACAGGCCGATACCGATACCGATGCCCGTCTTGCCCTTCAGGTCCTCGAGGACGAAGATCATGAAGTATACCAGGAAATAGATGACAATGCCTATGAGCATGAACGTGAAGTAGAAGTCACGCCGTTTGCTGCGACGATAATACAAGAAATGCACCATGATCCACACCATAAGGGTGCTAATCAGGAAATTCGTCAAGTTAATGTGTCCAAACTGCCCCGTGTGGAACAACTGGCTCATGAATGTTGCAAAATCGGTATTCATATCGTTGTTTGATTTGTTTTCAGTCAGGGTTTTCCGTAGTGATGATGCGCTCGATGCTGCGCATGCGTTCCTTGAAGCGGTTCTGTTTCAAACCTTGGTCGGTAAAAGCCATGCCCATGCAGTACTTGCTGAACCCATGTGGCTTGATGCGAAGTTGTCTGAGCATCTCAAGAATGGGTGATGGCTGAAGACCGTCGCGCTTGAGTTCGATAATGACCAGTCCAGTCATTTCACGGCGTTGGTGATTCGTCCAGTTGTGAAACCGAAGGCTGGTGTCAATGGTCAGGCGTTCGGTGCAAGCACGATTGACCAGTGTGATTCGCTGGAACTCGTTCTCGATGGCAGGCGCCAGCGTGGTGTTGTCATAGCGCAGTCGTTTGTGCAGAAATTCGCTGATTTCGCCTTGGTTGCCAATAACAAGTGCGGGCCATTGGTTCTGGTCATCGACCGTGAGGCTCATACGCTTCTTATGCGTGCGTTTGTGATTGTCCTTGGTTTTCACTTCAAGGAAGTGTAGATTGGAGGACACATACGAACGAACACGCACTTTCTGGCGATTGAGGTGACCATTCTGATGAGCGATATACATCGCTCGCTCGGGCGTGTCGAAATAGAGTGTATGATAGGGGGCAATCCGCAAGCCGTCGGTCTCTTGGGCACGATATTCGTCCCGAGCCATTTCCAACAGGCGGCACAACACTGGCAACGACGTGACGAACTTCGTGTCGGTGCGGTTCATCAGCTTGATGGCACTCATCTGCTCAAGCGTGATAGGCTGATACTGTTGGATAATTGGTTGAAGCATTGCGTATTTGAAAAAAACGACCGCCAGGTGCAGATATTGTGTACCTGGCGACCATATTGTCTGCTTCGGACTGAAAATCAGATTTTGCCGAGCATGATATTGATGACTGCATTGACGTCGCTCACGTCAATTGAGTTGTCACCAGTCACATCGGCGATGCCGACAAAGTCACTCGCTTGAGCCTTTCCGAGCATGATGTTGATGATAGCGTTGATGTCGCTCACGTCAACATTCCCGTCACCATTGATATCACCAAGCAGATAGGTTGTGCCACCTGCCTGTGTGTTGGTAAACTCCATGTACGCCATGGTAGACAGGTTGATGGTCTGTGTCTGTCCGTCTGCGGTGACGGTTGCCTTGCCGCCGTTAAACGTCATGCGCAAGCCACTGGTGCTGAACTGCGTGATTTGATTACTTGAGTTCACAAAATTCAGATAATTGTATGTGTCGGCACTCATGCTCAGCATGGTGACCACAGCTGCTGCAAACAAAAGAACTAGCTTTTTCATATCTGGTTTTCGTTTAATGTCCTATTTTTGGGATAGCAAAAGTATGTAATCCCAACAAATCCACCAAATTAAATCAATCAAAAACAAACTTTTTTCAGCAAAATGCAACCTTTTTCAAAGCACAATGGCACTTTGTTCTAGTATCTTAACTAATCGCAAAGCACAAAACTGAATGGGGACAACAGGTATATAGTTCCCTAGAAAATTCTATAATTCGAAATTCGTGACCTCAAAAAATCCGTGACCAGAATTTAGAACTGGAAGTAGATGAATGGCTGGATGTCGCTGCTCTTGACCTGGACAATGATGATGACCATCAAGACCAGTGCGATGACATAGCAGAACATGGGCAGACGCACGAAAGCCTGCTTGCAGCGGTTCTCGATGCGGTCGGGTATGAAATGCAGCACGAAACCCAGCGCCATCAATGCCATCACCTGCCAATAGCCCGTGACCAACTGCCACAGCAGTTCGGCATGGAAGTTGGTGAAAATCTGGTTGAGCATCGTCATCGAACTGGCGAACTCGCGGTTGCGGAAGAAAATCCAGCACAGGCAGGCGAAGTGGAAAGTGCCCACGACACACAATACCTGCACCCAGCGACGATGGTGAGGAACGCCCGTCTTTTGGCCTGTCACGCTCATCCACATTTTGTGAACCATCAGTGCCACACCATGTAGCGAACCCCATGCCACGAAGTTCCACGATGCGCCGTGCCACAGTCCACCCAGGAACATGGTGATGAACAGGTTCAGGTACTGCCGTACCTTGCCCTTGCGGTTACCACCCAATGAAATATAGAGGTAGTCGCGCAACCAAGTGCTCAACGAGATGTGCCAGCGACGCCAGAACTCGGTGATGGACGCGCTCTTGTAGGGACTGTTAAAGTTGATGTTGAACTTGAATCCCATCAGCAAGGCGATGCCGATGGCCATGTCGCTGTAGCCCGAGAAGTCACAGTAAATCTGAAGGGCGTAGCCATAGACTCCCAGCAGGTTCTCCAGACCGCTGTATAGTGACGGGTCGGCGAACACGCGCTCAACAAAGTTCACGCTGATGTAGTCGCTGATGACCGCCTTTTTGAAGAGTCCACAGATGATGAACCACAATCCCATGCCCACCATGTCGCGTGTGACATGTAATGGCCGTCGGATTTGCGGTATGAAGTCGCTGGCACGCACAATGGGACCTGCCACCAGTTGTGGGAAGAACGACACATAGAAGGCGTAGTCCAGCAGCGAGTCCAGCGGGCGAATCTTGCCGCGATACACATCGATGGTGTAGCTTAGCGACTGGAAGGTGAAGAACGAGATACCCACAGGCAAGAAGATGCTCAAGTCGCTGAAATGGCCACCAGTGAGCTGCGCCACAATGTGCCCGAAGAAGTTGGTGTACTTGAAGTAAGCCAGCAGCCCCAAGTCGACCGCAAGGCTCAACGCGACGAGCCATTTGCGAGCTGTCTTGTTCGCGGTGCGGTGCATCCGCTGCGCGATGAGCCAGTCGCTGCTGGTGACCAGGGCGAGCAAGAAGAAGTAGATGCCGCTCGACTTGTAGTAGAAGAAGTAGCTGAATGCGGTGACAAACAGCAGACGCGCAGCCAAACGACGGTGCAGCATGGCATAGACCACGATGAACGCGGCAAAAAGCCACAGGAACACGCCGCTGCTGAAGATCATCGGCGACTGCGGGTTATAGGCCAGCTGACTCGCGATGGCATCCCACGGCAGGTTGTGCCAGGCGGCGCTCAGTGACTGGAAGAATGTGGCCATCATCATGGCTGTCCTCCTTTCTGTGCTTGTTCGTGATACTGCTCATGCCCCCAAGTGATGGCTTCAAACATCAGTCGGCCCAAGCGTGCGCCACCGCCAAAGTTGATGTGGGTGTAGTCAAGGTTTGCCTGCTTCTGCTCGACCAGACGCACGATGCTCCCCTCTCCGCCCATGGCGGTGTACAGGTTCCAAAATGCCACCCGCGAGTCGTAGGCAATGCGCTGCTGCGCGTTGACCATACTGATGACACCGCGCATCGTGCGAAACTCGCCACCGCGCTTCTCTTCGCGGTCACCCACGCTCACCACAAGGAAGCCTGTGCCGGGCATGTTACGCTTCATGTGGTCAATGGCCTCGACCATGCGTTCGCGGTATTTGGTGTAGTCGCTCGCCTGTTTGCCCGCCACATTCAGGCCATACATCACGACCACCAGGTCGTAGTGGCGCACATGGTCAAAGTCGACGAGCATTTGCTCGTCGATGTGGCGCAGGTGGTCTCCGCCGGCCGAACGCATGGCGAAGTTGTCGACCTGCACGCCGTGGTTGTCGTCCAGCGAGGCGCCCAGGTAGGTGATGCCCCCGTCATGGTCCACACGCCACTCCACACGACCGATTTTTCCTGTGACCGTGACTGCCTGGACGCGTCCGCCTGGATTAAGCTCAAACGACTGTGACTGCGTGCCGTTGATGGTGGCGGTGACATGTCCGGTGCCATTGCCCATGCAGTAGAACGTGCTCTGCTGGCAGGTGTCCAGTCGGCTCAGGTATGTCACTCCATTGAGCGACATCACCGCGCCAGGGTTGGCAAAATAATAGTGTCCCGTGAGGTTCGCCCAGCGGCGGTCATAGTTGTTTCCATTTAGTTTGTTGACGTCGTGGGCGGTCCAGGCTTTGTTGAAACGCTGGCGGACGCTGCGGCGGAATCCTGGCGAGTCGCTGGTCATGGGCACGAATCCCACGCCGCTGCCGCCATAGCGTTCTTGCAACAGTTGACGCAGCTTGTCGGTGAGGATGTCGCCCTCGATATAGCTGTCGCCCAGCACGGCGATGCGTACGGGACGCCCCAGAGTGTCAATCCCTTCGAGGGCTTGATAGAGCGCGCTCATGCCACGATCCTCATCATCGGCCATGTCATCGATGCAGGTCATGCCAGTGCGGCACGAGTCCACGAGGATGCGGCCCGTCTGGGCGGCATCTTCCTGCATGTCTGCCTCGGGCAATACTTCCAGCACCTCCTTATCAACAAGAGAGTCGGTGCGTAAGTCGCCCAGCATGTCGATGCGCCGCATCTGCCAGTTGCCCACCCGTAAAGGGGGTAACCAGCTGAGTGCCAGTAGTACTAACAGTGCCACCAACACAATCCACACGACCGAATGCAGGTATCCTCGATTCATCACTTAGAAAAATGCCCGCAAAGTTACTGCTTTTTCATGAGATTAGTATGCTGCGCCAAAAGAAATATCACACAGATTCACCGATTAACACAGTAATTGTTGATGGTCTTTGATGAGTTTGATGGAGTTTTCTCACACCAAAGCCGTCAAAGCCCGTCAGAACTTTTGTCCTTATGTCCTTGTGTCTGATTCTATCTCACACAGATTGCGCAGATTATAGATTACAGATAAAAGAAAACATTGAGCCTCCCCCTCTTCAGGGGGGACTGAGGGGGGCTAATCCTTCAGGGGGGCTGGGGGGCGAGCAGAATTATATATACAAAAAGGTTGCCCCGATGTTGGGGCAACCTTTTTCTCTAGTTCAACTCTGCAAGTCCCCCCCTTTAGGGGTTAGGGGGACTTGGGACTGAGGGGGGCTTCTTACTTAATGACTTTCTGGGTCGTGGTCGAGCCGTCGCTGTAGCGAGTCACCACCATGTTCACACCCTGCCATGGCGTGCTAGACACCTGGCCGATGGTGTTCACATAGCTCACACCCACCACCTCGCGGTTCACATCCTGCTTCACGGCACTGATGCCAGTGATGACACCATCGGCTGCTTTCCAGTTGAAGTCACATTCACCCTCGGCGACGTAGTAGTCAAAGTCGCTACCTGTCATTGGTTGGACTTCACCGTCACGGCGCGGTGCTTTAGCGGCACGGCCCTTAGTTACTACCAACTTACCTGCATTGTAATTAGTAGACTGGTCTTTATCTTTGTGCTCAGCTATAGTCAAAGTATAAGTACCAGGGGCGAGCTTGAACGAATGGGAGTCGTTGGCATAGTACCACAGATCATACGATGTGTCGCCTAGATTGGACTCACTAACCGTAATATCACTACCGCTCGCGCCGAAACGATAGTCCGAAATTTCGTTCCAACCATCAGCTGAGGTCGCTAACTTCTTGGTGAAAGTGAAGAAGCCATAGCCTTCGTCGTTGCCACCAGCATTAGTAACTTCGATAGTTCCTGTATAGGAAGTTCCATCAGAGTATAAAGTTGCTAGCGGTTTAGACCAGTCCCAAGTGCTTCCATTATTTCCTATCACATAAATCGGGCTGCATCCAGAGATCAGCGGGTTGGTTTTCTTGGTGAAGTAAGCGCGGACCTTGAACTTAGCATTCAACTCAGTAAAGTCTGTTACCAGCTCGGGAGTGCTCAGACGCATGGCACCGAAGGTGGCGCGCGTTTCACCAGCCAATTGGTTCGCGTTCTGGTGTGCACTTGTTTCGAATGGGGTCTGAGGATCTCCCGTATAATCTGGATCCTGAGACTTGGGAATAAACACCGAGCGCTCACCCAACAGCAAGCTTCCATTCTTGAGCTCGTTGCGGCTCATGGTAGGAGCACTTTCTGCCGTTGTCATTGGGTCGCCAAAATTGATATCCTCGTAGAGGTACCAGCCATTGGCATCGAGTTCCATACGTGCCTGACGCGTAGGATCCTCCTCGAGAAGGATAGACGGGTCAACTTGACGCCATGCGCGCACCTTATACAACTCATAGCCTTCAGGCACATCCAGTGCCTCAAAGTTCATGAAGATGTTGTAATAACTGTACCAGTCATTCTCATCCTTCCACTTGTATTTACTCATCAAAGCACGCGTGCCGTCTTGGTCATCGCTAGTGGGATAATAAGGCTCCACTTTCAGTCTACCAACGGCCGTCTTCTGCTGCGGGCCTCCATAGGTATTGTAGTCAGTACGTTTCTCTGTCGTGCTGCCCACCTTGTAGCCCTTGGTGAAGAGCTCGACCACGGGAGCATAGACATACGAACCAACCTCGTTCTCCTCGTTGGTGGGATAGTAGTCCACAAAGGTTGCCCAGTTGGTGGTGTTGGTGGTGTTCACACCCACATTGTCACCCACGTAGTAGTCCTCAGTACCTGTGGCGTTCATCGAGACGGTGTAGAAGTCACCTTGATTACCGGCAATACCCGTCGGCGGTAAGTCTAGTTCGTTGTCATCACCATAGACTGCATCAACGATATAGCGGTCTTCAAGCTCGTCCCAACGATAAACGTCGTAACGCAGGATGTTCTGCTTACTGCTCAACTGCACCTGTTCCTGGAACTCAACATCGCCGGGCTTCATCTTGTCCTTGATGTCTTTGTCTCCCAGCACCTGTGCCAGCGTGCGAGGCTCGCTAATCTTCGAGTCGGTCTTGTAGACAGGCACGGGATACTCATTGCTATGAGCGTGGGTCGGGTCATCGGTGTTTGCCGTACCGGGGATATCATTAAATGTATTAAACGTCAACTCGTAAGTATACTGTCCTGGATGCTTATTCTTCGAGACATCAACAACAAAGTTGTCCCAGATGTCAAAGTCAAAGTCGGCATAACCATTTGCTACGCTCATTTCAAACACCATATTGTTTTGGTCAGTGATTGGGTTGGCGTGATAACCTGCACGAGGTGCTCCAGCGGCATCGCTCATACCTGCAGGATACTCGCTCTCGTCGGCCTGGTTAGACATCACTACAAATACCTTCCTTTGAGTCCTATTCGCATACAATTTTGCTACTGTTTCAGATTTGACAACAGTCTGATCACCATTCTTCTCACTCCAAGAGCGAGTGAGTGTCATTTCGATCTGGGCGTTGCCGGCAAAGTAACTCTCCTTGAAGCTCCTAGGATTGGTCTTCATTTTCAGCTTATTGCTATAGCAGTTCTTCTCGTTCTGCGGGTTGTAGCGACTGTAGTAAGTAGCGCTCGAGAGGAACACCATCTCCGAAGCATCAGTACCAGGAATGAATATGGATTGTTCATTGCTCATCTGCAACGACAAGAAGCCATCCTTATCACGGCCACGAATGACGTAGGTCTTCATCTGGCTACCCGGTTTCATGTCAACATACACGTTCAGGTACTGCAATTTGCCCTTATCGTCACCCGAAGTCACTGTCACAGCCGTGTTGCGATCCAGAATGACAGGTTTCTTCGCACCATTTACCATAACGTAAGAACCATCAGCGTTACGCTCATAGACGGGTACATAGGACTCGACACCGAACTCGTCAACCACAAGCTC
>JAEEGL017041659.1_pt1 | contig 15606 bp, 25 predicted proteins | sample 9134231 | NCBI WGS metagenome assembly JAEEGL01 (sample SAMN16246548, study PRJNA631951) | gut metagenome | biome: gut microbiome; feature: rumen; material: fiber-attached | host: Bos | place: Iran: Karaj | collected 2018-10
AGACAAAAAGAATACTATGTATTCACAAGACCGAATACTATGATTGGACATGAGTTTACAGATGATGTAGCGATTTGTAAGGCTATATCTAAAAGTCAGGCAATTAAGAAGTTTAGTAGGTATTATGCAGATGTAAAAGACTGTGAAGTGATTAAACTTCTTGAGTGTAATCATATTGAGGGTGGTGTAGTAATTCTTACAGATTATTGAGGTATGCACTATGTCAAAAGAGTCCTATATTTTTAAATACGAGATTTTAGAATCCGGAAGACCAGTAATCTACGTGCGTAAGATCCGTGCTATGAATGTGCAGGAAGCCTATGCTAGATTCCAATATTGGAAAAGTCATCGAAAAAGTAGAGATATTGCACCTATAGAGCGTCATTGGTTAGATCCAGTAACTCATGGAGGTATTGCAGATGATAATGAGAGTTAAAGTAGCTACTTCGTTGTTAATCCGATCTAAGCCATCTCTAAGTGCTGAGCCTATAGATATTCTACCTAATAATACTATGGTTAATGTCATAGAGCATCAGGGTGATTGGTGTAGAATAGATTCGTATGGGTTAAAGTATGATAGGGAGTATATATTTTCTCCTTGCCCACAGGAATCTTGGGTATATGCTAAATATCTGCGTAAACATTGGTGGTTCAGATTTTTGAAATATAATAAATAACAGTATGTAAACCAAATGTAATATCTAATCGTTATTATAATTGTAGATCCGAAACATAGTAAAGGAGAAACAAGTATATGAAAAAGATAATTACATACATTTTATATTTTGTAGGTTTTGCAGCATTCATTTTAGCTTCCGGCATCAGAGGTGTTGTTAATTGGCTTGATATCGCAAGGCCTTACTTTGTTGTAGGATCAGTAGCTTTAGCTATTGCTTTGGTTATCAGTAACATTGATAACATCAGAAGGTTCACATACCCCTCTGTAGTATGCCTCTGGGCTTGGTTGTACGAGCATAAGATCTGGATGACCTCATTCAGTAGGGATACTTACCTTGTATATAAGCGCTTCGGCAAATCCTATAGCAATCTGTACTACTCTGTCCAGGATGCGTTTGATAGATATCTTATTGCCGTTAAGAAAGTGTAATGGGTATGATAAAGTTGCACAAGCTTACACGAGATTTAACCATTGTTGATGTCCTATATGATAGGGGTTTAATGAATTACTGCATATTTGAAGTTTGTATGCTTTGCTTACTAATACAATCTTTGGGTGAGGCTTGGGGATTTATTGAACGACCAGAATTAGATCCGAAAACTGCTATTATACTTTTTGGTATTTTAGTTTTAATTGTCGGCTTCTATATGGTTAATCTTTATATGAAGTATGTTATAGGTGTCAAAGACTGACATCTGTATTCAAAGAAGAGGTAATCGTGACCATTCAGGATTTGATGCGGCAAGCTGGTGGAGAAGGTGGTAATTCTGTGGTGTTTAAAAGCATCGTTAAGACTTACCATATTTTATCCACTCATCATCATATAGTTGTATGTATATCCGGAGGTGCCGATAGTGATATTGTTTTGGATCTTATCTATAAGGTAAATCAAATCCTAAACAAAGATGTTAAATATGTCTGGTTCGATACTGGGCTTGAATACGAAGCTACTAAAGAGCATCTGAAGTATCTGGAGAATAAATATCAAATCTCGGTTATCCGTGAAAGAGCAATAAAACCGATTCCGACTACTTGTAAAGAATATGGTCAGCCTTTTGTTTCAAAAATGGTAAGTGGTGCAATTTATGGGTTGCAAAAAAATGGTTTTAAATGGGAAGATCGCCCATATGAGGAATTAGTAAAAGAATATCCAAAAGTTAAAAGTTATATTGCTTGGTGGTGTAATCATCGAGATACCAAAGACTTTGGGTATTCTATTTATAATATCAATTACAATAAGTGGCTTAAGGAATTTATGGTGGCAAACCCACCTACGTTTAAGATTGCCAGTAGATGTTGCAAATATGCTAAAAAGGATGTTTCTAAAGAAATACTTAAAAAGTATCAATGTGATCTGCTCGTTTTAGGTATAAGGAAATCTGAGGGTGGCATACGTTCTGTAAAATATAAAACTTGTTATGATGATAATGGTCTGGATTGTGACATATTCCGACCTATCTTCTGGTATATGTCGGAAGATAAAGAATTCTATGATAAGACCTTTGAAGTTATCCATAGTGACTGCTATATACGATATGGTATGAAGAGAACGGGGTGTGCTGGGTGTCCCTATAACAGACAACTCCAGGAGAATCTTCAGGTACTACAAGATTACGAGCCTAAACTATACAAGGCTGTAAATAATATCTTTGGAGATAGCTATGAGTATACGAAAAAGTATAGGGAGTTCTGCCAGAAGATGCAACGTGAACAAGAACAGACACAGATCCGACTGTTTGATATACCGGAATAATTATTAGAGGGGGTTCTTAAATGGTTATACAAGATTTGATGCGGCAAGTAGGTGGAGAGGGTGGTAATATGACTGTCTTCAAAAGCATTGTCAAAGCAAATCACGTATTATCTGAATATCATAATATCGTAGTTTCGATTTCAGGTGGATCAGATAGCGATATCGTTCTAGATCTCATATACAGAGTTAATCAATGCCTTAATCGTAATATTACTTATGTGTGGTTTGATACCGGTCTGGAGTTCGAAGCTACCAAACGACATCTTCAGTTTCTAGAGAAGAAGTATGGAATCGAGATCATCCGGGAGAAAGCAGTTAAACCAATACCTATTGCTTGTAGGGAATATGGTCAACCCTTTATAAATAAGCGAGTAAGCGAATTCCTTTACCGATTACAACTGCACGATTTTAAGTTTGAAGATCGACCTTACGATGAGTTGATTCTGAAGTATCCTAATTGTCAGAGTGCATTGCAATGGTGGTGTAATGCCCATGGTGATAAGGCAAACGGTAAGCCTAGTATGCTGGGTATTGAGAATAATAAATATCTAAAAGAGTTTATTATTGCTAATCCTCCGACATTTAAGATTGCTAATAAATGCTGCTACTATGCCAAAAAGAAAGTAGCACATCAAATTGTTGAATCATATGATGCGGATTTGAGCGTTGTAGGAATTCGTAAAGCAGAAGGCGGAGCAAGAGCCGCAATATATAAGACTTGCTATAGCGATAACGGATTAGAGTGTAGTACCTTTAGACCTATCTTCTGGTATAGCGATAAAGATAAGCAGTTCTATGAAGAAAAGTTTGGGATAGTTCATAGTGATTGCTATACAAAATACGGTATGTACCGGACAGGGTGTGCCGGGTGTCCATATGCCAGAACCTTAGGAGCAGAGTTAGATATTATTGAAGCAAATGAACCTAAATTATATAAAGCGGTCAATAGTATATTCAAAGATAGCTATGAATATACCCGGCAGTATCATGAGTTTTGTAAAAATCAAAAACGTGAACCTGAAAATAAGCAACTGAAATTATTTGACCTGTAATCGTTATTATATATGAATATTTACTTTACGGTAGGTAACTTTAATGGGTGCGAATAAAGAACAATTGCAAGCAATAAATTCTAATTCAGATAGAATACTTTGTCTTGCTGGTGCGGGTGCCGGAAAGACGCATGTGATGATAGAACGTATTTCTCGCTTGGTAAATGAGGGGATAACTCCATCATCTATCCTTGCACTTACGTTCACTAATGCGGCGGCAGCTGAGATGAAGGAACGATTTGAGACTAAGAATCCTGGAAAAGAAACACCGGAGTTTAGGACATTTCATTCGTTTTGTTATTCTATTATTTGTAAAGATCCCCTTATTCGTGAAGCATTGGGTTATTCTAGCATCCCTACGATTGCTTCTGATGAGCAGATTAAAGAATTAGAAGAAAAAGCTAAAACACAGTGTAAGATCACATTATCTAAGGAAAAACTTAAAAATAGAGATAAACTTACTAGGCAGGAGCAATATCAAGTATCCTTGTATGATAAGGCATTAGACCGGTTGATGCGTTCTGCAAATGTAATTACTTTTGACAAGCTAAATATAACCGTAGCAGAGTTGTTTGCTTCTGATAATTTAGCAACTCATCAATATAAAAATCAGTATAGATACATATTTACAGATGAATTTCAGGATACGGATCAGTATCAAATCAAATTCTTAAACTCTTTTCCTACTACAAATTTCTTTTTCGTTGGTGATTGCCTGCAGAACATTTACAGTTTTCGTGGTACCTCTAATGCGTATATAAAGGCGTTATCTAATAGTGATGGGTGGGAGAAGATCAAGTTATATACTAATTATCGTTCTACTAATTCTATTTGTGAATATGCAAATAAGTTCAGTAAGAAGTACGCTGATGCTTCATATCGTATTGAAATGCAAGGCATCCGGGATGGAGAACGTGTTCATACTATATTAGTAGATGGACCAACCAAATATAATCCTATAAATCTTGATGATGTAGATAATGTGTTATCCGAGCTGGAGACTCTAACAGGAACTTCAGCTATTCTTTGTAGGACTAATAAAGAAGTAGATACTGTAACTTTTTACTTGAAAAATAAAGGCATTGAGTTTACTACGGGAAAAGATACTAAGGTCCAACACCTGATCGAGTGTGCGGTTTCTGATACGTATATGATTGGTTGGCTGGCTTCGTATTTATCCTCAAATAAGTATGGTGAATATATCCGGTTATCTACACAGGTCAAGAATCCAGATTTAAATTGGTTTCTTAAACTGTATGGTAATACTCCGCAGATCAAAGAGGATGTTAAGATTATTAATCAGATAAAAGATATTTCTACTGATTTCGGGTTTACTAATACTAAACTTGATGAGGTTGCAACTTTATTGCATCTGCAAAGTATTGAACATACAGATAAGGAATATTTCGGTAAGGAGTTTTTGCAGTATCTAAAAGATAAGATTTCGGACATTAAATCATCTGAACTGTATGTTGGTACTATTCACTCTGTAAAAGGTCTGGAATATGATAATGTATTCGTTATGAATGTAGGATCTTATAACTTCCGGTTGAATACCGAAGATGAGAAGAATCTGTTTTATGTAGCAGTAACCAGAGCGAAGAAGATGTTGTTTGTTTACGAGTTATTTGATTCCTAATCGTTATTATAAGTAAGTACATTTGGAGAATGTTAATATGAAAGAACGTGAGGCATTTTATACTGCGAAACCAGTTGAGCAGCAAGTCACTAAAAAGGAGTTCGAGGAGTATATTAAGAATTATCCTCGTGAATTAGATGCTTATTGTACTCTTACTAGTGATCCACCGGTAGTTTCTTACAATGATTTTGCTTTAGCAAATCGTTGGCCATATAGTGTTGTAGCGAGAACTTGGATGTATTCGGATATCCCAAATGATAGATATTATGAGCCAGAAGATACTCGCCGTTATTACATCGTTGTTAATTATGAAGAATTATTTAATAGTAAAACAGGATTTGAAGCATGAAATTATATTGGACTAATAGTTGTATGGGTAACAATTTTCGTTGCCCGAATTGTCAAAATATGATCGGGACTAAAACTGGGCAAATGCCTAAGGCTAGTAAAAATCATAAAATCCAGATGATTGATGGTCAGGTTAAATGCGTTGTTTGTAACACAACCGTCGGGTATTTCCCATGTAAGTCAGTAATAAATAAAGAAAAAATAAAGACAGGATTAACCACAAAGATATTAGACCACGTAGAGTATGTTACACCTATAGATCAGGAGGAATTTTAATTATGGGGCATAAATATATTAAACGTGACGGCACTTGGAAAATGCAATATGCATTTCACGACACGACTACGATCATTAGGACTTGCCCCTGCTGTAAGTTTTCACAGCCTCTTGATGCCAGAATGTTAGGTATTGTTGATTTCAAGACTTGCCCTAAATGCAAAGCGCTTTTAGATATTCCTAAGAAAATTGGTAAATGGTATATTCCAAAAACATAATTGATACAGGAGATAATATAGATGCTGACAGAACGTAATGGAACTCGCAAATTCGAGAAGATTAGTAGGTGGAATACTATTAAATATACGACTATTACTGATAAGAGTACATATAAGCCGTATGCAGAACCTAGTAGCAGCACCGGTGCAAAACTCTGGCTGAATTATTTCAGTATAAGAGATCAGTGGTACCCTTTACGCAAATTCCAGAAATTAGATATCCCGGTAATCCTTAGTGATCTCACTCGTTTAAGTATGCGAGATGGTGATTTTTGGCTGGAAGTTGATGAAAAGAACGAAAAGGTCAGATTGTATCGTGAGGTTAAATAATGGCTAAATATTTTATAATCGACCATTCAGGTACTACTTATGCAGTTGCGACCACTATTCCTCAAAGTCCAGGAGATTGTAATAACTGTAAGCATAATGGTACTTGGGCAGGATAGGAGTATTGTCTCAAATGTCACGGTTTTGATAAATATGAAAGGGCAACGTGATCACATATGAGTATGTTAAAACATCGTGATGAATTTTCGGATTTATATAAGCAAAACGGTGAAGTATTTGAACCAAGTAAACCTACACAAGAATCTGATGATTTAGGTTTTACATACACAAATAAGCTAGAGAGTGTAGAGAAAATGACAGGTGAAGTTTGTATCGACTATTTAGAAAATATCAGTAAGATGTTTGAACGAGGTAAAGAAAATTGTACTGGGGATGCATTAGATCTTCAACAGAAACATATTGATGCTTTACAATATGCTATTAAGGTGGTGAGAAAGTATGGAACTTGATAAAGCAATCGAGATGTTATGTAAATTGCTACGAGATACTGTTGATGAAGAATTAAAAACGGCATTAGAAATCGCTATTTGTCATCTGACCGCAGCAGAACTGGAGGATGCAACAATGGATTGGATAACTGAACATAACATAACAATTATTGATATAAACTATGATACAAAAGCCTGCTATGTTGAACATAATGGCAAAAGATACGGTTGTCCTTTAAGGCAACATAATGGGGACTGGTATTTTAGTTTAGATGATAGGTGCGTTTGGTATATCGTTAAAGATATAGAAGGAGAATAAAAATGACAAAAGAATATGCAAGAAAAATATTACAAGAGTTATGGAGAGGTGAAAGAGCTGATTACGAATCCATAGAAGTTAAAGAGGCTATTGATAGAGCAATTAGAGAATTAGGAAATGAGATTGACGAATCAAGGCCGCAAGGTGAGTGGGTTTGTACACTTCATTCGAGTTTTCCACAATACCAACCAGATGAATATAGATGTTCTGTATGTAACGGCATTGGGGGTAAACTTGATAAATTCTGTAAGCATTGTGGAGCAAAGATGCAGAAAGGTGGTGTAGAATGAAAAGTTGTAAAGAGTGTGTCTACTCAAAAATTGTTATTCCGAAGAATCCTTACTGTATTCCTGAAGCAGTCTGTACCTTATCTGATAAAGAATTTCACGACTGTTTATATAATGACTATTCAAAATTTTCGGAGATCAAGAAAAATGTGCAAAGTTGTATTTATGATAAAAGTGAAACTGACTTAGGAGGTGAAGAAGAATGAAACCACTGGAATTGATAAGATTGCTTGATAGTGGAATGGTAGGAGAATTAAAAATGTACTACAACGGGCATAAGACCGTAATTAATATTCGCAATCTCCCTGAACTAATGCCCAATTATGAAATCAGCAAACTTTGGAATAGCGAGGACGGTAAGGGCATTTCTGTTCTTTTGGCAGATAATATGGAAAATTATCCTATACCAAAATATACGGATATAAGGGGTAACGAAGAATGATTGCTTTGATGATATTTGGAATGATGTTCGTTACGGCTTTGGTGATACTTGGGAGATGATAAAGAATGAAACTTAAAGATATGATTTTGACGCTCCGTACCGTTGCTTACGAAAGAGTGGAGATAAGGGATGAGTACGGAAATGAAATGTTTACTTGCAATACAAGTGATTTTTCAGGTCCGCCGACTTCCTCAACATGTTCTCTTGGTGCTTCCTTTTGGGAAACTTACAAAGATTATGAAGTCGTTGAGTGGTTTCCTCATGGTGCACCGTATAAAGATGCAACATTTACCGTCTATATTAAAGAATGCTCGGAGGTGAATCATAAAGATACTTGTGAGAGATATAAAGAAGAAATGCAATCACCAAGAGCAGGTTTCTTTCAAGGTTGTTTAGGTGATTATGAACAAGAAGATAAGAAAGCCGATAATTTACCGAGTTGTAACAGCTGCTCCTACAATGGCACTTGGGATTGTATCAAGTGCAAAGGATTTGACAAATATGAGAAAGGCGGTGCGGAATGAACAATGATATGTTACCCGTAGGCACAACACTTCATATCAATCCAGAAGATATTAAGTGGGAGCAGAAAGGCGGAGATTTAATAAGCCGTGAGGCTTTGAAAAAGGCGATATATAACGATTTAGGTTTAGGTGATGAAGAAAATGGTTCTGATGCAGAATATATGTCAGGTTTACAAGATTGTTATAACCTTATCGACAATGCCCCGACAGAATTATTTCCTTTAACAGTCAAGATAAATAACAATGTAACTGATGAGGATATTGAAACATTAAAGCGACTAATGGCAGATTATACGCCACAAATCTTAAATCTTGAAACCGAAAAACCGCAAGGTGAGTGGTTAAAAGTCAAAGAAGAAAGAATGTCAGTTGATATGTCTGGAGAGATTGTAACTCGATATAAGTGTTCTAAATGCGGAAGAGTGATAGCGACATTCCCGAGCAAGTTAGCAGATTATTATCCATTCTGTCATTGTGGTGCCGATATGAGAACAGGTGGTGAAAAATAATGTTAGATGCAAGATTAGTTAACCCAAGATACGATTTATGCCCGGCAGAACAATGTGCTGATTGTCCTCTTGACCATTATGGTATGACTTGTACTTTGCATAGAGAAGAATATCAGAAAGAACAGAAAGATAAAGAATGACTTGTAAAGAGGAGGACACTAATGAAAATTAAATCAATTTACATCGACGGGCTGCATAACGCAGTAGCAAAAACCTATGAATTCGGAGATATAGTTTATTTCTTCGGACATAACGGAGCAGGTAAGTCTACTATTCTTCAGGCAATTCAGTTTGCTTTGCTGGGTTACATTCCGGGAACATCAAAGAGTTCTAAGGAAGCAATTTTACGCCATTCCCCACAAAAGAAGATCATGGTTCGTTTAGTTATGATGGATGCTGATAACGAGGTAGTCATTGAACGAAGATTGTCAGAATCCGGTAGTAAGGTAACAATAATCCCGGAAACTTATGATATTTCTAAGATTACTTCGGATCTGGAATTGCCTATCTTTAACTTTAACGAGTTCGTAGGACAAACGGCTAATAAGTTAAAGGATTATTTTATTAAGAATATCCTGCCTACATCTAATGGTATGCTGGATTGGAAGCAGATTTTATTAGAGAGTATTTCCGGTTGTAACTTTGACAATGAAGATACAATTATTGAATATGGCTTAGGTATTATCGGTAGTCCTGAGGGTTCCGTGTTAGATCAGGTCGTACAGGCTAACGCACAATTAAAGAATGAGCAGTCCTTTAATAAATCTGAATTACAGCGATTACAGGCTACGATCAACTCATTGATTTTCTATGATGACTATGCCGGTAGTAATAATTTAGATGAATTAAAGTCTAAATTATTAGTGGCAGGTGCTTTAAGAGATCAGTTGATTAAGTATGATTCTGCTTATTCTGCAATACAAAAACAGACTGAACAGTTGCATGACTTAGAGGAACGTCTTGAAGCTCATGGTGGCAAGAAACAGTATGATGAACTTACTGTACTGTTGCCTCAGCTTACTCAAAGAAAAGATGCACTTGCAAAAGACATTGAACGCAAGTCTATGGAGATCATGGAACTGAAACAGACTATCCGTAATCATAAAACAATTATTGATGGTAAAGGTATCTGTCCTTATGCTAAAGAGCCGTGTAATACTATGCTGGCTAAGATTGAAAATTTGCAGACTGAGGTAACAGAAACCACCGTGCAACTCCGAGAAAAAGAAGCTGAGTTAGAAACCTTGCAGAGTGATTCAGGTACTATGCAGAAACGTATAGCTGACTGTACTTCCGAGATTAGTGCTTTTGATGCATTGTTTAATAAAATAGCAATGTTAAAGAAAATAGCGGATCTTCCCCAAAAACCGGACACAGATAAGACTGTTTTTGAGTTAGATCAAGAGATTGAGCAGCTTAATAATGATATTACTAAGTTATCGGCTAATCTTAAGTACAACGAAACGATAGATAAACTTACTAAGTTAAAGTATGAGACTGAATTACAAGGCACGGCATTATCGCTCTGGGTGAAGAAAACCGATATTAACGGTTTACAGACTACCTTAATGCAAGAACCCTTTGAAACTTTGGCTACTACCTTGACAGAGTACCTTAATAAGATGTACGGCAATTCCGAGTTAAAAGCACATTTTAACGTATCTACTAAGGCAAACTCTTTTAGTTTTGGTCTTATAAAGAATGATATTTATATTCCGTATGATCTGTTATCTTCCGGGGAGAAGTGCCTGTATACTCTTGCACTGATGATGTATATGGTAAAGCAGTTTGAATCACCGTTAAAGCTTCTGCTCTGTGATGATATGTTCGATCATCTTGATACCCAGGCTATCGAGAATACTTTTACGGCCTTAAAGCAAATAAAAGATATTCAGTTTATCTTTGCTGGTGTAAAGGACTGTGATAGTGCAAAAGATGTAATGGTGTGCTTATGACAATCGAAATTACATTAGTAGATGTTATTATTCGAATATTTGCGGGATTATGCGGTATAGCTACATTCATTTTGCTATTGCATGAACGTCATCAATTACGTAAATTTTATAAGCAATGATAGATGCGACAAATTGTACTCATCTGCTCTGATACCATAAGGTTACAGACCAAATACTATAACATTGGAGGATAGCAATATGGACATTAGCCATGTAACAGATTTTATTGGAGCGAGGTATGAGGGTAAGAAGATTACCCCTGCAAAAATTGAGCAGAATATCAGAGCCGTAGTGGATGCTCTTGATATATTTGAAGAACCTGAGGGTATGAAGATTAGATTTTCTATCGGCACACCTATCCCACCGGAAGAAATTAAGGTAGATGACTGGAAAGAGCAGATGTGCGTATCCTTAGCAGAGCTTCCAGAAGATTTGAAGAATAAAGAGTACACCGTTTATGAGATTTGGTATGACGGTGATCCTGATTACGAAGAACTTTGCGGTGTTGAAGTAATGCTTTACGAGGAATAACCTTTTATACAGGTACATACAACTTATATGGCTTGAACATTACGGCGTTGGTCATATTGTGCGGAAGTTCTCCTGCACTAGGAACACCCTACGAGTACGCAACTCTCGTGGGGTGTTTTCTTTTGTTATAGGTATGAAATAGTAAATTCCGAAATTATTTAAGAATTTATCTTAATCTGTCTTGTATTTTATGATATTTATATTATAATTGTGGTAGAAATATCATAAGGAGTATGTGGTATGTCAGTTGATAGGATTAAAAAAGACCGGGTAGGCAAACAGCATGTTGCTCTTAACGGAATGATGATGACGATTATTGTATATCGTTCTGCTAAAGATATAGATGTTCAGTTTGAGGATGGCGAAATTGTCCAACATGTTAAGTATGAAAAATTCCTGAGAGGGAATGTTAGACACCCGAATTTTAATGCCAGATTACTTAGAAACACAAAGGCTCGCCTTGGGGAAACTAATAGAGCTTTGAATGGTCTGATGATGACGATTATCGCATATCGCAGCGGTACTGATATTGATATCCGGTTTGAAGATGGTGTAATCGTAGAACATAAAAATTATCGTGCATTTAAAAATGGCGAAATAAAGCATCCTACTTTATTAAGAAATCAGCGAGTTGGCGAAGTCCATATGGCAACTAATGGTCAGCAGATGATTATTATTGAATATAATAATAGTACTGATGTTACAGTTCGATTTGATGATGACACCATTGTTCGACATCTTCAGTACGATAATATTGTTCGGGGAAATGTAAATAATCCGAATTTTGTAAAGAACGCTCGTATTGGTACTACTATAAAAGCCAATAATGGGATGATGATGACTGTTACCGATTACAGAAATGCTCAGGATTTGGATGTAATGTTTGAAGATGGTACTTTGGTTTGTCATGTGCATTGGAGTGCATTTGTAAAAGGTCAGATTGCAAACCCCACGATCAGTGCCAGCAGAACTAAGCAGGATCACCGAGTAGGTAAGACAAATATCCATCAGAATGGTCTGCGTATGACAGTCATAGTTTACAGAAATGCTAATGATATTGATGTCCAGTTTGAAGATGGATATATTGCTGAACATGTAAGATACTCTAATTTCCTTAAAGGGATTATTAAATATCCAGGATTTTCTTTGAAATCACTTAATGCCGGAAAATCTCATCTTGGAGAAAAGCGTATAGCAAAGAATGGTATGGAGATGGTTTTAATTGCTTATCGAAATAGCGGTGATGTCGATGTTAGATTTGAAGACGGTACAGTTGTAACTACTGCTTACTCTGAGTTTGATGACGGTAATGTAAGGAATCCTAATACCCACAAGACTAAGGCAATGTATAAAGCGGAGCGTACCGGAGAAGTTGTTATCAATAATCAGGGTATATCTATGAAACTTGCTGAGTATGAAACTGCAAAACACCTAAAGATTCTATTTGAAACTGGTTGCGAAATAAAATCTCGTAGTTATGAACACTTCCATAATGGAGAACTTAAACATCCGGTACCTTATACCTTAGGCAATATTATTATGGATAAGCCTGCTTATAAGTTTGGTGTCGTAGGAAATTTTTATTGTCATTGCCCTAAGTGCGGTATGAAAGACATTATGTGTGTGGAAGAAATGAAGGAGCATATATGCCAGGCCATTTGATAGATCGTACTGGAGAAACCAAAGTTAATAACCAGGGTTTGAAGATGATGATTATCGCTTATCGTAATGTCCACGATATAGATGTACAGTTTGAAGATGGCAGTATCGTATTGAATAAGTATTATTCTTCCTTTAAAAATGGAAGTATTGCTAATCCAAACCCAAACATTCCAAGAGCTGGTGCATATAAGCACCGTGTAGGAGAAACCTCTGTTGCGACTAATGGCATGGAAATGTGCATTATTGCGTATCACAGCACTAGCGATATAGATGTGCAATTTGAAGATGGTACTATCGTGGAACATCGTGACTATTTTAGTTTTATTAAGGGACATATATCTAATCCCAATAGACCTATACAGCAGAATATGTGTGCAAAGCATATTGGGGAAACCAGTATTGCAAGAAACGGATTAAAAATGACCATTATTGCGTATAGAAAATCTACTGACTTGGATGTGCAATTTGAAGATGGGGTGATAAGAACACACCGGACTTACCATAGTTTTAAATTGGGAGATATATCACATCCGAAACATGCTCATAATATGGGTGCAGTTCGGGTAGGAATGACTAAAACTTCTACTAATGGTATGAAGATGTCTATTATTGCATATAACAATGCCAATGATATAGACATTCAATTTGAAGATGGGGTTGTTTTAAGGCATCAACAATACTGCAAATTTGAATCCGGGCATATCAGACGACGGATGCAGCTTCCTTTTCAAATAGGAAGTGTGGTAGCTACGGCTTATGCATATAATTATGATCAGGTCATTAATTACTATTGCAAGTGTGCAAACTGTGGTTGCACGGACATTATGACTATTGATGAGATGAAATCACATATTTGTAATATTTAAGGTATTGTATTTTATAATATAAGTATTATAATTATGGTATCAGTATCAAAGAATTGAGGTACAAAAAGATGATTATTAAATGTGGTAGAAGAGAGTTTACCGTTACTGAAAAGGATCGAATCCTTGATAATGGTTTTTGTTATTTATTGATTACTCAATATTATTTCGATAGTTTTGCAAGAATTACACCGCATGTAGCAAAGGCCACATTTAAGCAGTTACAGAAAGAAGGCAAAATTAAATTATGCACTAAGAAGTATTTGGATAAATTCGATCTGTATCAGTTCGTGGAGGTGTAATCGCTATGAAGAAGATAGATAGACTTAGACAGGAAACTTATGATGAGGCTATGCAGCTCCTTAAGAAGTATCGCAAGTGTGCCATCATCAGACCTACTGGATTCGGTAAGACTGGTATCCTTACAAAAGTAATCCGTTCTGGGAAATTTAAGAAGATTCTCTATCTTTATCCCACTGAGGTAATCAAGAATACTGTTCTGGGATTCTATTATAAGAATCGTAAGAACAGACCGGATACTATCGATAATGTAATCTTTATGACATATATGAAGCTCACAAATTTGAGTGAGTTAGATATGAAGGCGCTTAAAGGTATCGACCTGATCATCTGTGATGAGTGTCATAGATTAGGAGCCGCCGAAACTATGGAAGGTATGAGAGATCTTATCGAAGCTAATCCTAGAGCACGATTACTGGGTGCAACAGCTACCCCAGAACGTATGGATATGATCGATGAGATTGCTATGTTCTTTGATGACAGAGTAACGAGCAGATACACCCTTCACGATGCATTTACAGATGGTATTATCAAGCGACCTTATTACTGTTTCTGTGCATATGGAGAATCTAGTCCGAAGCGATTGTCTGAGATTAAAAAAGATGCAATGCTTCAGGTAGAAACATTGGATGAATCTGATAGGCCCTATGCTACAGAATTGCTTAAGGGCAGGATGATAGAGATTGCCAAAATTTCCAAGATGAACTATGTGATTAAGTCTGCTCTCGAAGAAGCGAATATGGATACTTCTTATCAGAAGTACATCGTATTCTTCTCAGATTTTGGTCATATGCGTAGTGCAAGTCGTAGAGTTAAGAACTGGTTTAAGAAAGCATTTCCTGGATATAAGATTAATGAGTTGACTATCACTTCGGAAACTGAAGAGTACAGACAGAATGTGGGGCAGCTTGATGCTTTAACCCACCAGGAAAACACTATAGATCTTATTTACTCTTGTGAGATGCTTAATATGGGATATCACGTATCAGATCTTACTGGAATCCTTATGTATCGCAGTACCTATTCAAATATCATCTACTCGCAGCAGTTAGGTAGAGCTTTAAGTACTGGTGACTCAATGCCGAAGATTGTATTTGATATCGTAGATAACATTCATCGTAAGTCCGTATACTCTATTTTAAGTGAAAGGTGTGCCGCTACACAGACCTTAACGGAAGATGAGATGGTGGAGTATATCAAGTTGGTTAATAGAACTCTTGATAAGACACCGGAAGGTACACCTATTCCGCTTACGGCTGAAGAAACAAATCGACTTATCGAATTACGTAAGATGATGAAGCAGTACAAGGATAACGAGTTGGGTAAGATTAATAACAACATCCTGTACCCGGAAGATCTGATCGTAACTGGGTATGCGGCCACGTTGAAGGAGTTGATAGCTAAGACAGTTGCAGAGCCTAAGTCTATGCTTTGCCGACAGGCTTGGAATCGTTGGGTAGAAAAAGGTGGTGA
>JAEEGL017149877.1_pt1 | contig 15606 bp, 4 predicted proteins | sample 9134231 | NCBI WGS metagenome assembly JAEEGL01 (sample SAMN16246548, study PRJNA631951) | gut metagenome | biome: gut microbiome; feature: rumen; material: fiber-attached | host: Bos | place: Iran: Karaj | collected 2018-10
CCGTCGTAGCTCACCGACTTCTGCCCGAACCAGCTCTTGTTACCGCTCGTCTCCCATGTCAGGGAGGATGTGTCCAGCGCCGTCGCGAGAGGCACCGTCTCGAGGAAATTGGCCGTGTACGTGCCGGAGGCATTCACGGAGAACGAGTAGATGTAGTACGGCGAGACGATCGTCCCATTCTTCGTCCAGTTCGCGAACGCGTACCCCGTGTATTCGTTCGCCTGGAGGTTGCACGTCGCGCCGGAGGCGTAGCTACCACCGCCGGCACAAATGCCGCCGCTCGCGGGGCTCGCCGTCGTCGTTATGGTATAGTTTGTCGTGGGGGGATCGCTTATCGTGACAGTCGCAGTCGACGGGGTGCCGAGTGAATAGTTCGAATTGCTGGACAGCGTCAAGACAACCGTCTCGCCGGAATTTTCGTTGGTCGAATCGTACTTCGGCGTGACCGTGACATCAACGTGGTCGCTGCCCGCGGATATCGTCGCAGGGCTGGACGGGCTGATGGTGTAGTCAGTGCCAGAGGTCGCCGTGCCGCCGACCGTGTAATACACGGTCAGTGCGGACGTCGTCGAGCCAGTGCGGGAGATCCGGAACTTGCCCGTATCCGCGGCGGCGGCTGAAGAGGATGACGGCTCCGTCGCCGTTGCGTCCGTCGCCGACACCGTCACCGTTGGCGGGATAGGTTCTGGATCGTAGATTGTTACTGTTGCTGTCTTTGGGCTACCTAAATTATAAGTTGTCCTTGAAGAGAGCGTCACAATGACTGTCTCTCCACCACTTTCATTCACTGTGTCGTATAACGGCGTTATAGGAACATTCGTGTAACTGTATCCTGCAGGTATTGTCACTGATGTGCCAATGGATATATAATCCGTGTCCGGCGTTGCCGTACCGCTGACCGTATAATAGACAGTCAAAGCAGATGTCATGTCGCCTGTCCGTTCAAAACGGAATCTACCTATATCTGTAGCAGTAGCAGTAGAGGTGTCAGGCTCGGTGGCTGTTGCATCATTGGCTTTAACTGTGACAGTCGTAGGATCTGGAGGATCGGGATCGCCAGGGAAAACAATAACAATACTGACTGTTGCTTTGCAAGTGGCCTTTCCACTGGGAAACAAACCTAAATTATATGTTGTTCCTGCAGACACAGTATAATTGTCTGTTGTTGATTCTCCTAAACTCAAATATAAAAATTTACTTTCAAATGGTGAAAGTTTATGACCTAATGTTGGAGCCGTGCCTGACATATAACCAATAGTAATACTGCATGTACCACTATATTTTGGAGTAAACCTAAAAGTTTCACCTCCTGATCCGTTTGACACTGACAATTCTCCAGAAGTTATATACGAACCTGTATTATCAGGACAATCCCAATATGGATAAACTATAGGAGAATAAAAAAGTGCTAAAAGAACAATGATAAAAAATAGATTTTCTTGAATGAAGCTGCTTTCATGATTCAATGTCTTAAAGGTCATTTTCTACTCCTGTCAATAAACATATAAATTTAATATTATATATACCTAACAAAAACAAAATCTTTTTAGTATAGATTTCATCTATGCAAAATTGCCTGAAAGCGAAAATGACAGAAGTCACCCTCAGGATACATCCGTAGGAAATCTTGTGCATTGCCTTGGACGGAAACGCATACATTATCATCTAAAAAAAATTAACCTTCTCCAACTCCGTAATGCCGTTCAGCAGACCATTACAAGAGGGGGACCATGCAAGACGGCCCCCCCCCCACACACACAGTCAGGAAGTATGTGTGCTATTTATATACACGGTTATAGGTGAGCGCATATTCGCCATCTATCCATGTGAAAAAGATCTATTTCACGACGTTGGTCTTGATTATAGATGATTTTCTTGGGAGTTTGCATGGCATGAGCATTATGAAGCCCAATATAATGTTACCATCGAATTAGCTCGTATATATTTATTATGTATTAATCGGACAAGACAATAGGTTAAAAGGCGATGAGCAACTTCAAAGCACCACCGAAACCATCCAGATCTTGCTTGATGTCCTTTGTCTCCACATCTTTGAAAGCCGTATCATAACGGAATTCACAGGAAATACCTATCTTCTCATTAAACCACCAATTAGCACCTGCCCCCGCATAGAGCCCGAAAATGAAATCATCATCGGAATCATGACGGCCATTTACTTTGGACTCCGTTTCTGCGATTGTCAATGTCGGGCCAAATCCAGCGAAAAGTTCAAAAGACTCATTAAAGGCATAATTCATCTTAAGCCCAATGCCCCCAATATACAAATCCATGTCCATCCTTGCCTTGAACACATCCCACCATGTATTGACGGAACCAATTGCAGTGCCAAACTCCGGATTGTTAACAGGCGTGAAGGCATGAGTTTCCGTACTCTTGCCATTGATATGCCGAGCGTTATCCAAATGGTAATATTGGAAATCTCCAATCACAGACAAGGTGATCGCTTCCTTCTGCCATATCCCTATTTCAAAAGACAGCACAGGACCGAAACTATCCATCGTCTCCACATCCATCCTGCCTGATGTCCCACCATACTCGACAGTAACAGTCTCATTCATTGCACCACGGTCTTTTACCGTGACGCTGCTTCTTTCAGACACGCCTTTGATTTTCGTGTTTTCAAAATGCCGTGTAATGACGCCTGCGCCAAATTTCACACCATGTTCAGTTATGGACACCACAGGCTCGGATGTCTGTGCTAGACAGCAAAATGCAAAAGCAATCAAGGCCCCAGTCGTTTTCAAAATATGTTTCATTTTTTTCTCCTTTATTGATGATTCGCCTTCCTGTGCATTGTTCGCACAGGAAGGCATATACAAGTCTTTATTTTATATACAGTTCAACGAAATTGGATTCCGGTATCGTCACGGGACTGATGTACAAATAACCGTCTGCGGCCGGGGTATTGAGTTCGATGACAGCCTGACCAGCTGTAATGCTCAACCTCTGGATCAACGTCGTCCATGTGCGTGTCTTCAACGAGAAGAAGAAGATTTGATACTCATACATACCATCCGCATAACCTTCTTCTGTCGTATCATACGTCAGTCGAATGCTTCTGTCAACCGCCACGGCTGATGTGATGACGGGGAAGCCATTACTTTCAATGACCGCGAAATGCAATTCATTGCACTTGCCGGCGGGAAGAACTTTGCCATTCCCATCCAGAGCAGTCACATTCCACATATACGATCCGGCCTTCAAGCCGTCGATAGTGTAGCTGGTGTTATCTACAACAACATCAGTCAGCATGGTCCCATCATATCCCCAAACAGCAAGTTTGTATTGGGTTGCATTGCGGATTGAAGGCCAACGGAATATGCCAGGCATGTTTTTCTCGCGCAAGAGTTTCCCTTCTGTCGGAGAATAAAGCCCCATGTCATCCGGCCATTCATCATAGCCTTCTTTTTCCTGGACATCAAATGCCAATGTGACTTTCTTATAGAAATACATGTTCTCCTGGACAAATTGATAGGAATCCCTTTCCGTAGCTTCAGCCACTGTGTTTTCGGAATCCGTCATGCATTCCAATGTATATCTGCCAGCAGGAAGTTTTCCAAGAGAAATGCCATGCTTCAAGGAAATACTATTTCCAGGCATACCTGTATCATAAGCAACGCTGCTATCAACGACTTGTGCTCCAGATTCATCGAAAACAAGAACACTTACCATGAATGGGACAGTAATATCCGCTCCATCTCCTCCAAAATAATTGACAATATTGAAATTGGCAAAGATTTCCTGTTCACTGGTAATTTTTTCAGCCATTGTTACATCATCATTCGACGTGGAGACAGTGAGCAAAATGGAATCTTCCTCCATGGGATAATCACCACTTTCATCCTGTATCAACGTCCAGAACCAAAGCTGAGGCTCACGCCGATATTGAGCGTATAGCGTAAGGTTTTTTGTAATAGCGTCGCCAGGATAGTAGGCTTCCCCTGTCCCATCACGTTTTTCGTTCCAACTCACAAATTTCAGACTGAAAATGTCTCTACCAAAGACCTGTCTTAATGAGATGATCTCCGTTTGATCGCTCATGGCTTTCAATACCTCGTCCTCATCACCATATCCATAACTTGTGACATTATCGCAGTAATTTACTGAATACGAATATGAAGCAGTAGCCACGGTAATGATAACGGCATAGCCAACGCCCTTGTAATATGACAATTCATTATTATCCTCTTGGATTTCATAAACGTCATTATCAGGATCAACGACATAGTCAATAGCATAGGTTCCAATAGGCAACTGTCCCAAATCCACTGTCACCTGTGCAATCTGGCTCATGGAGTTGATGCCAAATGGGTCGGCGGCTCCACTAATACTGTTCACAGTTTTCGTCACGGAGGTCATTTGAGACGTGGACATATCTGTGATTCGCACATCTACCTTGAACTCACCGCTGGCGACAAGGCCATAATTGCCTACATTAAGTCTGGCTAGAATCGTATCGTCAGTTGAGAACTCAGTCTTTGCAGTTATACCATCCGTGGAGAGCATCAGATATTCGGAATTAATGTAGAAATCCATCAATTCATCCACACTTCCATATTGCCAAACATCAATATACCCACTGATATCAAGAGGGAAGATTTCCAATTCCGCATGTTCATCCCAAATGATATACAGGTCAATGCGATCTGATTCAGCCACAATTGTATCTCCGGAAACATAATTTGTACCGCTTCCATCGCTGGCGGTATTCCAAGCAACTGGCGTAGCCCAGTTCAGTAAATCGAACATAAAGTTGGCGGCGAAGGGGGCACTGTAGTCGGGAACGATAAACGATGAGCTTTCATCAACGATTTCAAGCAATTCATAGTAATCCGGATACAAAAGTCCGTAAAGATGATTGGAATGATAGGTGACTTGAACAGTCGTCGGTGTCGTTTCATCATCCCACAGGGCATATACATCCAGAACATCTGGGACAGTGATGGATGTGACAGTTTCAGTTGCATCGGCCTGTAGCGCCCAACCCTTGAAGACATGGCCTGTATACAAGAATAAAACTTCCGCCTTTGACAAATCATATTCTCCGGCAGGCACATCCGAAACATGGATTTCGCTTTGCGTATCTGACACCCCACCATTGCCGTGGAAGACAACCGTATAGGTGGCAGGAGTGATCTTTTCAACCCACTGGGCATAGACTTCCGTTGTTTCAGGAACCGTAATCTCGTTGACAAGATTATCCGTGTCATCGACTGCCAGACTCCAGCCTAGGAAGTCATAGTTGTCACGAGTAAAAGAAACGTTGAAGGAACTCAGTGAATAAGTTCCTGCCGCAACATCACCTACAGTCACATCAGTGTCATTACCATAAAAACCACCATTGCCATGGAACACAACTGAATATGTATCAGCTTGTGCCTTATTCACGGTAATAGTGACAGCATACCCTTCTCCTTTATAGTAGGACATTTCATTATTGTCCTTCTGCAATTCATAAACATCATTATCAGGATCAATGATATAATCTACTGCATACGTTCCTTCTGGAAGCTTCCCGATTTCCACAGACACCTGGGCGATTTGATCATTGGCATTGATGCCCCACGGGTCGGCAGCACCTTCGAAGCTGTCCACAGTCTTTGTAACAGTGGTTATCTGGGATGTATTCTGATCTGTAATTCTCACAGCCACCTTGAACTCGCCGCTGGCGACAAGCCCCCAGTTGCCGACGTTGAAATGGGCTTGAATCATGTCATCGGTCGTAAAGGATACAGCCGATGTTTCCCCATCGGTCGAAAGCATCAAATATTCTGAATTATACAAGTAATCCACCAGTTCTTCACCATCTTCGATGGTAAAATACCGGTCAATATTCAACGGAAAGACTTCCAGTTCAGCATGCCCCTGCCAAATGATATACAAGTCAATGCTTTCTTCTGTCGTCTCCAGAGTATCACCTGGCGCATAACTGACACCTGTGCCATCATTTGCGGTATTCCACGATATTGGCGTAGCCCAAAGTAAGAAGGGGAACATCCCCGTGGAAACAAACGGACTGCTATAGTTTGGAACGATAAATGATGTTTCTTCATCAACTATTTCCGTCATCTCATAGAAAGAAGGATACAGAATTCCATATACATGATTGGAATGATATGTTACTTTGACAGTTGCTGCCGGGATCTCCTCCCACTGGGCATAGACGTCAAGGACCTCGGGAACAGTGATGGTCGTGACAGTTGTGGTTGCAGTGGCTTGTAGGCCCCAGCCAATAAAGGTGTGACCATCATAGGAAAACTCAACACCCGCCTGCGACAAGGAATAATCTCCTGCAGGAATACCTTCAATCTGGATTTCACTCTTCGTGCCGCTCATGCCGCCATTGCCATGGAAGACAACCGTATAAGTCTGGACAGGCTTTTCAGACCACTGCGCATAAACTTCCAAAGTATCGGGAACGGTAATCTCGTTGACTAGATTGTCCTTGTCATCTGCCGCCAGACTCCAGCCAGTGAAGTCATAACCATCACGAATAAAAGACACATTGAAAGAATCCAGTGTAACAGTTCCTGCCGTAACATCGCCGACGGTCACGTCGGTATCTCCCCCCGACAATCCACCATTGCCATGGAAGACCACTGAATATTTTGGAATTGGTTTCAAAGTCCACTGTGCATAGACTTCCGTTGTCTGGGGGACAGTAATCTCATCAACCAGATTCTCAGCATCGTTTGCCGCAAGGCTCCAGCCTATGAAATCATAATCGTCACGGATAAACGATACATTGAAGGAAGCAAGTGATACGGTTCCTGCCGCAACATCATTGACTGTCACATCAGCATTACCATTGGAAAAACCGCCATTACCATGGAAAACCACATTATGTGTAGTTACTGGGGCGGCAGGACCGGCAAGGCTCGTAGCTCCACCAATAACGATATTATCCCCCAGATCAGTTTCCGCTTTGTAAGGGGTCCCATCCGTAAACTGGGATGTAGCAACGTTAAAATATCCACTCCAACTGACATCTCCATTCCCATCATCAGGGGCTTGTACTATATATTTAAAAGTTTGGGGACAAGTATATACCAAATCTTCGTCTTCATTAAGTGCCCATCCTCCCACAAATGTAAAATTGACAGATGTTCCACCATTTTCAGTATCAAATATAGCAGGATCAAAGGGTATCTGAAAACCTTGCTTTTTGATAAATCTCCATCCAGGAGGCAGAAACTCGGTCAAACTCCCATTGGTCATGACAAAGTCCATTTCAGTAAGCGAAATGGTAACGGTGACTTGTTGCCCAGGTTCATACTTATCAACTGAAAACGACCGTGCGACAGTCATTTGTGGTGTTCTGGCCCCAACGAGGCAGCAGAGAGTCAATAGCAAGGCGAATATCCAACTTTTTTTCATGATTTTACCTCTTTTTTCTATATGTTCATTTGATTTTTTTTATTTTGCCTAACCGGCGTTTTCCGGTCAGGCAAATTCACTTATTCCTACCGTGCGCTTTTCACCTTATAGCCATCATGCTTATTATCTGGCTGTACAGTCTCGTCCACCTCATATCCGTTTGCAAGATAGAGGGTGATGACACGATTGAGTTCTTCAACATCAATCTTCCAATTACCATTTAAATCAGCCGAATGACATTTACCATCACGATTACCAACACCAGTAGAGAAACCATCGAATCCATTAACACCTTGATGTTCAGGATCAATGCAATAGCCATTTGGCGACAGATAAAGTGTGATTACCCGGTTAAGCTCTTCCACATCAATTTTCCAGTTTCCATTGATGTCAGCAGCATGGTTGCTTACTCCACTATATTGGATATTGACTTTGACAATGGCTTGCTGGGTTACATTTGTATAGAGAGCCTCTTGGTAATACCAAGGATCTGCCACATACCCTTTCGGGACAGAGATTGCCGGCGGGATGGCAGAACCTCCACGAAGAATGTACTGGACCAAAGCAACATCGTCCGTTTGCGTGGCTGTATAATCGCCATCTTCCAGAACAAATTCAATCTTGTAGCGGGGTGTTTCGCCTGAAGCGACAAGAGAGACTTCCAAATCATCCTGCTGGCCATCCTCGTCATCATCCTTGTATTCAAGCACAAACGTCTGGTTCTCCAAAACCCAAGGTTGGTCGTAAGGAGCTTCGACATCCCCACTGTCCCACAACTTGAAGTAAACTTCCGTGTCAATATCTTGCTGGACACTAATTTTTGCAACATATTCGCCACTGGGCGGAAACGCTTCTGTTTCTTCAAACGTTCCTTTTCCGACAAAGGCATTATCACTAACACGATAAGCGGCAATTGAAATTCCTTTGCAATTACGGCTTCCGAAATAATCAAGATTGACAATTATATTTCTATTTAGATGAGCATCATTGGCTATATCTATTTTCTCGTCAAGCCATTCCTGCGGATAAATAGATGAAAGAGCGCTCTGCAAAGCCATGGCCTGTTGAGTGGACTGCAGGGTAGGTTTACTGTAGGAAAAGATAGATTGCGCTCCTGGCATGTCGGTAATACGAACCCAATAGACTTCTCCGGCCTTCATCGTCGTCAACGTTTGGGATTTTGGATCTGAAGGCACGTAAGCTCCACCTGAAGATGATGTGACACGCTCGACCGTGACATCGCTGAATAGTTTACTCAAGGTTTGCTTCAGTTCGCTGTCATTCTGCGGCAGATAGGGCAGGCTGTTCCAGCCGACTTTAAAGACAAATTGGTTGTAGGGCTCACCTTCGGAATTTAGATCATCAAGGCCAATGGGCTTGCCGTCCCATTGTACTGTGCATGCCGCACTCATGCGTACCCAGTATTGAACACCTGGCTCCATTGTCGTGAATTGGATAAACGTGCCACCTGGCATCCAGATTTTATTGGCTACTCCATTGCGTACAAGATCAATGCGCTCTACTTTTGACAGATTGCTGCCAAAGAACTCCTGAATTGTGCAATCGTCGGTCGCGACATTCAAAGAGAAGGCATTCCAGCCTTTGATGAAATTGAATGTCATGCGTGTTTTTTCCGAAACCTTGAGATAGATAGGCGAGCCGGCAGTCCCCAGTTCATCTTTGCCGGAAACGGTAGTGTAACTGTCGGCCCCAGCGCCGGAATTAGTCATCGAGAAGAGAGCTTGCTTGACTTCTTCTGTTTCGGAGCTCCAATGCCAGAATGTCAATACTTCACCACTGTACTTTGCCCTCGACACCTGCATGGCGACAATACCATTCGTTGTATCAATAGTCGCCCGTCCACGAAGCTCGTTACCGCATTTGACGGCGACAATATCCCCAACTTCCGCGGGAATGTCATTGACAGTGACTTTTGCAGTCAACAAAAGCGGTGACGCTTCCGGATGAGTAACAGGAGTACCAAATGGATCACGATTGTTAAATTGCAGTTTAAGTGGATCAGATTCAATACCTATTACTTTATCTTTTCCATATTGATCTTTAACAGTCGTACCTTCTCTTCCTGCTTCTGACTTAATAGTCGTCGTGCAATCCAAAAAAGCATCCGAATTGGCATCATAACCCACAAAACGGATGGTCTCGCCTGTTTTAGAGGTATTGATGAGCAACCATGTATTGCCGCCGTCATCCAATTTGACTTTGCCGCGCATCTCTTGGCCGCAATAGGCGGCCAGCCAGTCACCATTGACAGCTGAATGTCCATCAAATGAGACAGAGACATAAACCAATTGCGGTTGAATTGAAGGATATGTGACAGGCTCTACCCCATCAAATGGATCTGTTGTGTTTGTATTGGTATATTCAGCCGTAACGGCAATGTTTCTCGCAGGCATGGTCACCGTCGTCGTGGCGGATTTGGGATTCGCAACATAGCTCACATTACCCGTCCACTGGCTGAAGACCTTGCCCACAGGGGCATTGTTCGCGGAAATCGTCACTTTCTGACCTTCGACATATTCACCACTTCCCGCGCCGTTGTTGACGGTCAGCTTGTATTTGGTCTGGGGAGGAGTGCCACATGTACCGGTATCATAATTGCTGAGAGGCGAAGCAGAATCGCCAGTTGCTGACTTGGCGGCTTGAACCCAATACCAGTATGTTGCACCAGATTTCACGTTAGTATCCGTATAGGTACGAGCTGTCTGCCATGAGAAATAGGTCTTCGTCCCCGAGGCCGATTCTGCACGCGCCACACGGTAGTGTGTGGCGCCTGTCACGGAATTCCAAGTGACGGTAATGCCGTTTGTATTGCCATCCGAAGCCTGGACATTGGTTGGTGCCGCCAGCGTCGAGGCCGCTTGTTGGTAGAAACGCACCTGATAATCCATATCCAAAATAACATTCAAAGTCTCCCATTTGCGGGCAGTGGCGGTGGTATTGGCGTCAACCGTTACAACCAGTTTTGCCTCCCCTTCAAAATCCACGGCGGTCGTTCCTGTCCCCGCAAGATTTACACTTGTGCCATTCGGAAGCAGAAGAGTCATATCCGAAATCCACGACGGCCGACCGGGACGCTCAAAAACCCACGGGACAGATCCATTGGATGTACAATTAAGAGTACACGTTCCACCAGAAGCCGCGATATCGTTGAAGTCAATATATCCATACTGGCGATCACTTTCCGAGCCAATATAATAAGAAAGGTTGTAGAAAATCTCAGGGGTATTTGAGTATGCCGCCACCACCAGATAGTGGTAGCCTGTCTCCCGTGCCTTGTAAACGAGTTTGAAATCATACCCGTTGCTGGCGCCGTCGTCATTCAGCGCAAGTAAATTTCCTTGAGAATCATCAATGAATGCATACAGGTCCTTTGTTTCTGACGCACCTCCGACAGTGGATGATTCAAAGACATAAAAAGACCCATTCGTCATATAAATCTTGAATACATCGGCTTTATCTTGGAGATATGTTGTCGATGTAGAGGTATTGACCAAACCATGTTGACCATGGGTCTGTTTTGTTGTCTTCGGCGTCAGAACAGTTGCGCCATCAAGGGTATTATCGTCGGGATCCCAACTATCCGGATATTTGCCCGAATCTACTTTTTTCCATCCAGATGCCGCCGGAGAACTGAAAGAACTGGGATTCGCTCCGGAACTGCTGGTCGCGGCTTTTACCCAATACCAGTAGGTCGTACCTGCTGCGGCGGTCGTGTCAGAATAGCTAGTCCTATTGTTCAGCCAAGTGCTACCTGAAATAACGGTCTTCGCAGAATCAGCTGCATTTTCAGAAGTCGCTCGATAAACCTGATAGTAGGAAGCCCCCGATACGGCATTCCATGTCACCGTAACCTCGGTTGTGCTGGTGCCTTGGGTGGCCTTCACGTTCGTGGGAGAATCTATCACGTTGAAAATCTTGGATATATTCACACGACGACCGCCTGCAATTTTCCCATTTAGCGAAGTCAAATTGTCACATGCAGCATAAAGTTTATTTATCATTTCAGTATAATTTAAATTAGGAAATTTGCTTTTCATCAATGCAAGAGCACCGGAAACAATAGGTGCTGAAAAGGACGTACCAGTTGTTTTGTTTGTACCTGCACCACAGTAACCATAACCGGTATAAACATATACTTCACCATCAGCACCTATGTCCATATACCCATTAGTTGTCACATCATCTACACCAGGGGCAGCGATATCCACTGAAGTTGTACCATAATTTGACCACGATGTCAAATTATCAGAAGAATCGGTAGCGCCGACTGATACAATATTATCTTGTGTTAGACTGGCAGGTATGTCAGGAACAGAATCAATATTAATGGCTTTTCCATTTCTATCACCATTACCTGCTGCTACGACCAAAATCACCCCATTGCTTCGCAGGGAATTAATACCTGTATTAAAAGTTTGGATAGAAGTGGAACTACAATCTTCGGCCGTGGCACCACTACTGAAATTGATAATTTTACACCCTTGTTTTCTACAAAACTCAAATCCTGCTATACTATCGGTTGCAAAACCAATGTTTCCTACGGTTTCAAATATATAATCAGAAACTGCACCTATAAATGTATAATTTACACTGACAATTTTTGAATTCCAGTTAATACCAGCAACACCGGTGGAATTGTTTGTTATTGCGCCAATGATACCTGAAACATTAGTACCATGTCCATGCCAATCACCGGTAAGAACATTAAGGTTATATCCAGGAAATACTTCCTGTAAGATGTAATCATTCATTTCTCCTCCGTAGAAGGAGCACCAACCATAAATTCCTTTACTGTCTTTCCAAAGATTGGCATCAAGGTCTGGATGCCACCATGACACACCAGTATCCACAACACCTACTAAAACACTGGACGCCCCAGTCGTCACATCCCATGCTGATGGAGCAGATATTTTCTGAAGCCACCATTGATAACTGTAATATTCATCATTTGGGATCTTTGAAGGACGCATCACGCTATCCACTTCAACATATTCGCACATGCCCAAGCTCTCGACGTATTCGCGTGCAGCCTCCACCGAATCCAATGTCACAAAAGGCAAATTGATAACCACAAGCGAATCGCATTTCTCATTCGTCAGAATCACATCCACAAATTCAAGTCCATATTCTTCCAAACGGGCATTGAAGTCCAGAAGGCTGACATCCCACTTCAGCAAGGCTGTTATCTGGCTGGCGGAATACTCCGAACTGTAAACATACTCACGCCTGCCATCATCATACTCGGCATAAGTTTCGTCGGTATGAATGACAACCAGATCGTTTTCATCCAGGGAAATCAGCCATTCACATTTGACAGTCCCCAAAGGATCTTCATCTTTGCGAAGAGCGGATGGCGTAAAAGTCTCACGATAATCGATAACACGAGCATTGTATGCCCCATAACTTCTGCTCTGTGGCAAGGAAACATCACCTTCTGGCGAATAGTCCGTTATCGGCAAGGCCATGTGAAGCCGTTTATAACCAGACAGCTTTGGCAACTGCGCTTTTTCCGCTTCAATGCGGGCCCTTACTTCCGCACGGCTCGGTTTGTTCTTGAATTCCTCTGGAATGACAATCCCCCCCGTCTTGTCGTCATTGTCTGGTGACACAGCTGGCAAAGTAGCTGTTGAGGGTTTTGCTGAATAAGAAGCAGATTCGCCGTTCGCCTTATCCAAGCCACTTTGCGATTCAGGCTTCAACAACCACCATGACAGAAGGCCTGCCAACATAACCAACACGGCGATTACACCACGTAGGCGCCATTTTCTCCCAACATTCTTCTTCACGTTCGTCACTCCTTTTTTCGTTTTTTTCTTCTTTTTGTTGATTCACCTACAACTTGCAAAATACAACTAATTAAATTGATATTTATAGACCCAATAAAACTTCATGTAACATGTCCCGAGAAGGCCATATGCCGTATTTTTTTTGCAGTTTTCATTTCCATTTTGGGAAATTCTTGCTATAGTAAATAATGAATAGATTATAGATAATTTGATTTTCCCAAGAACCCCAATCAAAATATCAACCCAAAACATGTTCTCTTGCCTCACATCCGCAGGAACATGACAGGAGATAACAAAACGACACAGCAATTCATCGATGAAAATCAATAAAAAAAGATGCCTATCCATCCTGCAACTAGAAGTCAAACAATAGGGATAAGGTTGTTGCATGGATGGAGACATCGATTCAGCCGAAAAAAAAGGTGTTGTCTTGTTTATGCTTACTCGAAGGACTACCACATCCCGCACCTAAACATAAACAGACAACACCTCTTTTTTGTTGTGTGCCTCATATCGCTTAGATGCTTTTGAAAGTGGTAGTTTCGAGTAAACGCTAAGCTTTAATCACTACGACATAATATCGTAGTTATGTAATTATAAAAACATATTATTTTTTTTACATTAGAACTCTTTGTTTCTTACTTTTTCAAAACTGTAAAAAATACAAGATTATCATTACTATAACCACTAACCCAGGGTTGTCAATCAAAAACAGACTGTTTTTAAAAAGAATAATGGTAACTCACTTGTCATGACGTTTATCCTCCCAACGGCAATTGGAACATTTTTAATACTGGAGGCGAATACACGTGTTCGTGCTCCATTTACACTCCTTATTCTCTATTCTCTGCCGGCATGACAACACCATGGCTTGCCACTCGGTTATTGGAATTCTCGAATTCCTTGTATTTAATTGTTTGAAAATATATAGATCAACTCAAAAAACATTTTCATGATTGTATAATAATCTATTGTTACTTCAAGATAATTTTCATGAATATGTTTCTCTTTACCTTAATTAATTATAATATGCCCCCCCCTTTCAAGTTTGCACCGAACATCTCCAGTCACATGGCAGTCATCTGCGGATAGTTCTTCCATAAGATGTCATGGAATTGACAAGGAATCAAAGACAAGAAACTGCTATTGGGCAATACTGGCTTATTGCCCTGTTAACTGCTTATAAAATTCATGCAACTGCTTGCATATTGCAATTCAGACAATAAATTCATGCAAGTAGTTGCACAAAATCATTTGATTCCACGGCAATTTCATGAAGAGACCTCTGACCATAGACGGCATCGCCAAACTCGCGGGCGTCAACCGCTCGACGGTTTCGCGCGCCCTGAATCCGAAGACTGCCTCGCTCATTAGCGAAGAGGTCCGTAAGAAGATTCTCGCCATCTGTGACGAAAACAATTACCGTCCGCGCGCCTCCGCCCGAGCCTTCGCCAGCGGCAAGACTCAGAAGATCGCCTTGATCTCCAGCACACTCATCCACGACTGTTCATTGGCGACGTATGCGGAATATCTGCAGGCTCTTACGGTCGCCATCCAGAATAAAGGCTACACGCTGACGACGTTTGTTCTCTCGCTGGAAAACACAGAGGACAAGGAAGGTCTTCTGGCGGATTATCTCTTGTCGCGACAGGCCGACGGCTATTTCATCAGCAGTTCGTTATTGTCCGCCCGCATCGCGAAAGTCATCCATGGTATGGACCGCCCTGTCATCGCCATGAGTATTCCGCCGTCGCCTAGATTATTCAATATTCCAACGATCCAGAAGAACAATATTCCCGCTTACATGGAGCTCTTTCGCCGCATTCCCATGGATTTTGCAGGCAAAGTCCTCTATGTCGGCCACGCGAATTCCGCCGAAAGCCGTATCAAATACGAAGAAATCTGCCATACGCTTGAAATGATGGGCCGTCCATTGGATTTCATTGTCCATGATTTCATGGAAACGCCCTACAACAGCCCATTTGTGGACCGCCACCACGGCGCATGCTATGCGGAAGAGCATATGGAAGAGCTGCTTCAATACAAATTGATCATTTCCACCGATCTAACGGCTCTCGGCATCTGCGACGCATTGCGACGCAACAACATAGAGCCAGGCAAAGATATCTTTCTGGCCGGAATCGACAATCTGGAAGGCATCTGCCACACGCCTGATCCGTTCCTCACAACCATCGATCAGGGCTATGGTCAGCTTGGCACATCTGCCGGAAACGGCATGATCGCCGCCATCGCCACTGGAAAAGTCCCTGAACACGAACTCATCAACATCGCCACCGTCATACGGAGAAAAAGCTTTTAAACTAATAAAAAGGAGTCGTACATGAGTCTGTCCATCTACAAGACCAAGCAGGAAAGCGGCGTCGCCGCCGCGAAATTCGGA
>JAEEGL016446687.1_pt1 | contig 15605 bp, 11 predicted proteins | sample 9134231 | NCBI WGS metagenome assembly JAEEGL01 (sample SAMN16246548, study PRJNA631951) | gut metagenome | biome: gut microbiome; feature: rumen; material: fiber-attached | host: Bos | place: Iran: Karaj | collected 2018-10
ATTTGCTGATTCTTTTCAAATAGGTCTTATACGATATTCCCTGTTCTGAAGTCCACTGCGTGGTGCTTAGACCGCTGCTCTGCTGTTCATATCGGAGGTGCGGCGTGAGCGGAAAGCGTGTAGGTGTCTGTGGTCTCCGTTTATTTAAGAAAAATACGGTGACATCTTAAAGCGTTGTTTTTGGAAAATGAATAACCCTAATTGCCTAGACGCTTACGATATACACACCTCTTACATCTTATTCATATTTACTCAAATTACGTCTCTTAAAGATAAAAGTCTCTGACGAAGCTTTTCTCAATTTTTCGTTCCGTTTTACATCACGGCCCTTGCATCATAATACAATACTGTTCTGAGTGAATCTTCGCGTATGCATAACTTTGCCAGCTACGAATAAGTTATTGCCATAAGACTAAAGATATCGTTCAGAATCACCGCATTCCATGCACTGAATAATTTTTTACAGAGACAAAAAAAGACAGGTCAGGAGAACTCTCCCGACCTGCTTCCTAATTTACTAACAGTAGCTGAATACCTTATGTGCAAGAAGTTCAGTCAGTGCCGCCGGAAGTTCTGAGGCATTACCGATATCAACACTCTCCTCAAACAGTGTCCTTAACCTGTCACCGTTAGGTGCAACCCTAAGTGCATATACTTCAATGTTGTTGCCTTTTGCCTTATTAAGCATCTCCGTTGCAAAGTCGTAATTATCCGGCTCTCCGTCGGTGATAACTATAATGATATTGCGGTGGTATTTATCGACGCTCGGCATGTTGCTCATTGAATAAAGAAGAGCCTGAGCAAGAGGAGTACATCCTCTCGGCATTAAATCAAAATATGTAGCCCTCTCAACAAGTGACTGCCCGCTGCGATAGACCTCCTCATATTCACAGCAGTTTCCGGGAAAATAGATAACACGGTTATCAACATTTCTGACATTCTCAAGTGACATGGCAAGCGACAACGCCAGATGATTTGCCACCTGAGACCTGGTAACCTTGCTGTCAGGTCTGCATGGTCTGCTCATTGAACCGGAAATATCCACAAGAAGATGCACTGTGGTATTTAAAGCGCGGCGCGGACTCTTCTTTTTGAACACATCATCACTGAGCTTTCCCCCGTATGTATATTGATAGCGTCTCACGTCAAGACATCTTCCTGATGAGGCTGCGCCGTAATTCCACTCCTCATAGCCCTTAACAAGATGGCTAATATCCGCACGGAGTGTATTGTCATTAAGAACTTTCCTGTAAAGTGACAAATCCTTGGCCGGTGCTGAGTTTCTGGAAACAAGAGAACCTATATCCACTGCTCCTTTAGACTTAGCTGAACAGTTTTCAATAATGGTGGCAAGATCCGGATGTCTGCGGTCACACTGAGAGTTTTCAGAAAAACTGAACGGTTCCTTCATTCTGCCGATAATCTTTTCAAACTCACGGATCATTTTTTGTCTTCTTCTGGATCCGTTACCATCCTCATCACCGGTTCCGAACTCTGAAAGAAATTCTCCGTATTCACCGAGACTCTGTTCAACGTGAGATTTAGGCTCCGTTGAGGTGATTGCTTCGCCTCCATTTGCGCCAGAGCTACCCTCACTGCCGTTAAATACTGAGTCAAAGAGATCAGTCTGAAACGGTGCACCGGTCTTCCCTTGAGTTTTTAAAGGTTCAGAGCATTCTATCGAATCAGAGATTCTTCCTCCGGTCCATGACGACTCAGAAAACATGCCTGCATTACCAGCTTTTTCGGAAGACTCCTTATCTGCCTCCTTCTGACGCATGTATTCGTCATTGGCGAGCTCAAAGCAATTCATGAATATATTAAGTATTTCACGACTAAGTTCAAGAACCTCTGCAGAATCACGGCAGTTTACCGATCCTGCGGCCTTTTCCTCAATTGCTTCAATGACGGTCTCCGGTATTATCTTCTTAAGTCTGGTTCTCGCAGCCTTGAGGCTGTTACCGGAATTCTGATTCAGACAGCGGACTCTGTTTGAACAGTCAAGAAACGCTGTTATGAGACTTGCCCTGTTTTTGCAGTTCTTAAGATAACGGCATACGGATTCATCCAACTTTCCTACTATGTTATTAAAGGTTTTTCTTAACCCGGGCCAGTTGGCAATCTGCAGATTCTCTATGCGCGTATCTTCAAGGGCGTTGAAAATTCTCGGAAGAATCCCTGCCTTGTCATAAGATTTACCGAAGACATCAAAATCACTGTATCTTACGTGACCGCATTCGTGTGCTACATAGCCGAATGCTAGATCCATTTCCTCCGGATTGTTGAAATTGAGTCGCGGTATCGTAATGTTTTTGCCGTCGGTGTACGCGGCGGCACCGTACATGTAAAGATTGATACCAAAATTACTTGCGTAATTGCCCATGATTAGCGGCAGTGCGCCATGATTTATCTGCATGTTCATTATCCTTCCAACTAAATTACAACTTCTTCGAACTTTTATATGGATTTCAGTCTTCAAACTAATTTTCAATACAGGGAAGGAAATCTCATTTCCTTCGCTTTTTATATATTACATCTATTTTTTATATTTACAATACTAATACTATAATTTTTATTCCTTATGTACAAATAATAGACATTTAACACTTCATGAATTAATATCCTACAGAAAATCGTATTTTAAATAATGGCATGTTCATAGTATTCAGAACACCGTAAAACAGCCATATCGTAAATAACCGCAATAAACACACGTTAACGGTGACTAGCGTATATGCAATTCGAAACGCTCTACAAACCTGATGACAGCTCTCTCATTATCGTTCAGCATACAGAAAGCCCCGGTCCGCATCATACGAACCGGGACCTCAAAATGCCTTATAAAGCGTTACTATTACTTGGCTCTTGCCTGAAGAGCGGCAATGCGCTTTTCAAGAGGAGGATGAGACATGAAAAGTTCCCCAAAATCACGAGCGTTAATGCAGAGAGCCTTAACCACGCGACTCTTTTTGGTTACAGGTGAACTGTCACCCTTTAGTGCTTCCAATGCGGAAATCATGCTTTCCTTACCAAGCACGTCAGCTGAGCCGGCATCAGCCCTGTACTCTCTGTATCTGGAAAACCACATCACAACGGCAGTGCCGAGAAAACCGAACAGAGTCTGCATCACGTAAAACATTGTGTTGCTTGCCATTGACGTGCTTACACGACTTCTGTTTCCATCCTTGCCGGCCATTACGGCAGTAAGAACAGATGCCAGAATATTAGAAAGCACCAGAACGAAGGTATTAACCACCCCCTGCACCAGAGTAAGAGTTACCATATCTCCGTTATCCACGTGTGAAAGCTCATGGCCCAAAACCGCTTCAATCTGCTTTTTGTTCATGGAACGGAGAAGACCGGTGGATACGGCAACAAGAGCAGAGTCCCTGTTCCAACCGGTGGCAAAGGCATTCATTTCATTTGCATCATAGATGCCCACGTCAGGCATCTTGAGTCCCTTTTTGTCGGCTATGTTTCTGATAGTGTCGACAAGCCACTGTTCACCGTCGTTTGAAGGATTGTTTATGAGCTGAACATGCATCTGATTCATTACGAAACTCTTGGACATGAACAGGCTTATGAGTGAACCGCCGATGCCCATTACCGACATGGTGCCGACGCACATGACAAGATCCTCCGAACTCAACGGATAACCGAGAGCCGAACAGATTATGTTAAGGGCAACGGTTCCGACTATGAGAACGGCAATAACTGTCAGAAAATAGAAAAACAATCTGATTACCATCTATCCTCCGGGATAATAATTTCAATATCTGAAAAATATAACAATTCCTTACGGTTTAATTCTGACTGGTTCAGTTATAAATGAACAGACAGAATATCTTAAACCGGTAAGGGATAAAATCCACAGTTTCGCATTATAACCAATTTATAACGTAAATTATTGCGTGTTCATTACATTATTTGCAGAAGCCAAGTGCCGACAGATCGAGAGTGTCATGAGCCTTCATGAAATCTCCGTCCTCCCGATAACTGACCTCACCGATGAACGGACACGGCATTATTCTTTTAAGAGTATTAAGGTTCTCCTCATAAAAAGGCATCTTCTGCGGCGTGGTCGTATTTGCGATAAAGCCGACAGGATTGAATCCCTCCTTCTTAAGAAGAGTAGCCGTCATCATGGCATGATTAAGGCAGCCAAGCTTCATGCCGACAACGATTATTATCTCCATCCCCTTAAGTGCCGGCCACTCAGGCAGAAGTACTGTGTCACTGACAGGAAGATACCAGCCTCCGGCCCCCTCGGTGATTACCACATCGGCACCTGAAGCTTCCGCCTTAGCCAGATCCCTGTCCAGACTCCCGAAATCAATGGGATTATTCTCATGAACGGCGGCAATGTGTGGAGCAATGGCCTCCTGATAGGCAAATGTCGTGATGTCCTCAGGCCTTAAATCTAGTCCTGATGCCCTTATGTGACTTTCCAGATCGGCATTTCGGCCGTTCTCAAACCCCGCAACAACAGGCTTGTACGGTCTCACTTTAAGTCCTGCCTCCTTAAGTCTGCGCATAAGCACGCACGCACAGAAAGTCTTGCCTGCATCAGTATCCGTTCCAGTTATGAAAAACCTTCTTGCCATGATTATCCTCCGATGTGTCATCATGCATTCCAATGATTTATGCAATGATAATTCCGTCAGGGTAAAAATTAAAGTACGTTCTGCCGTAACAGACTATCTTCCGTTCGTAATCCGAACCACGCTACCGACAGAAATAACCAAAACAGTGCATCTAACTTACAGATCACAACAAAAAACAAATTTTAGGCAATGGTCTTTATGTTTTGAGTCCTTTTCACTTATCATAGATAAAGTGGCTGACCGCCTAAATATTTTTTCACCCGAAGGTATCATATGCTCGGCATTATTGTAAGGATTCCAAAACAGCAGAAATACGGCATAATCATCAGCTATGATGACAACCGTTATTACTTTTCAGCAGAGGATTGTGACCCAAGGCTGAAGCTGTCCATTTCCGATGACGTGGAATTCACCCCCCTTACAGACACCGAAAACAGACGCCGAAGCTTTTTCCGCAAATTTGCGGCAGTCTCCGACATCGTAAAGTATCAGATACCGAACGAGCGCAACGGTTTTTATTTAAGCAGTTTCACGGATACACGAAAACTCAAGGTTACCGAAGTCTCCAAAAGTTATGTTCTCGTCGGAGAAAGTCCCAACAAGGAACATGCTCTGGATCTTATGATTGAAACAGCGGTAAAATCCGGATGTACCGCACTCACCGACATCAAGGTCAAGGCTCACGTTCCCAAATTTAACAATAATATCAGCTTTATCATCGAGGGCGTTCCGGCCCGCGGTGAAAAGGTTGACCGTGACAGGATTAAGGAACAGGAAAACCGTGAACGTAAGAGAATCATGACCCCAAAAACAGACGACATTCAGTCCCGGAATGAAGCTGAATCCACCCGACAGGAAAAAACCATAATAGTTGAACCGGACAGGATACGCATTCCGCCTGAAATGATTAGAACGCATTCACCAAACAGGAGCAAGAGACTGTTCCAACGAATGGTGATATCCATTATCATGCTTCTCATGCTGCCTCTTATCGGTACGCTGGCTCAGGCCTTCAGCAACATATACGAATCACTGTTCTCAATTCTGCTGATACTGCTTGCGGAAATCGGGCTTGTGGTTATCTACTACAGTATCAATCCCCGCAAGTCATGCTGTTTCTTCAGAATAAGACAAGGAGTGTAGCCGACATGTTGAAATCTGAGTGGTAGACAGACTGAGCTGACAGACAGAGAAAAATCGAATAATATAAACAGAATCAGAATAATATATTTATATGGAGTAGGAAATAATGAACGGGAATATCTTAAAGAACATAAGTCACGGTGTTTACGTAATAGGCGTAATCGATGAGAACGGCAGACAGTGCGGATGCATTGTTGACGCCCTGTTGCAGGCCACCGTAACACCTCTCGGCATCGAAGTATGTACCAACAAGAAGTCATATACCACCCAGTGTATCAGAAATGCCAGGGAATTCACCGTTTCAATCCTTCCGGAAAATGCCTCTCCTGAACTCATTGCAAACTTCGGCTACCAGAGTGCCGCAACCGCAAACAAGTGGGAAAATACCGAACATGAACTGCTTGACGGCATTCCCGTCATCAAAAACTCTCTCGGAGCCTTCAAGGTAAGAGTATTCCATGAACTGGAACTTTCCACCCACATGCTATGGAGCTGTGAGGTTGTGGATACCATGGACGGAGTTTCAGCCGAAGAACCGATGACATACAGATACTACCAGAACAACGTTGCGGCATCCACAAGCAGCTCTGCTTCCTCTAAGGCGTCACCGGCTGAAAAGGAGACCTATACCTGCGGAGTCTGCGGTTATCACTATGACGGCGATATTCCTTTTGAGGAACTGCCTGATGACTGGGTATGTCCGCAATGCGGAATGAGCAAGGAATGCTTCGTAAAAGATTAACATCCGTATTCTGAAAATATCCGTAAAGATAATACCATAAGCGGAATTACCGCAGAGACACAAAAAAAACCGACGGCACGCCGTCGGTTTCCTTTTTGCTTATACAGCCACTCAGAATGAATGCCGATGTCTTTTAGAACATCTGAACAAGCTTGCCGTTTGCGTAGATTTCAAATGAATCCTTGCTGGTTACGGTGGTGGAATATACACCGTCCTTTAAGGTAACGTAACCCTGAGCAACAAAACCGTCAACGGCTTCCTTTATTGAAGGATCCTGTTCAAACAGTCTCTGGGCAACCTTTTCTGATACAGAGTAGTTGATTACAAGATCGTGCTTCTGCAGCAGGTAATCCATGTCAGGAGTCTTAAGAGAGGCATCAAGCACTGAATCACCGTCGGTTGTCTTAACATCTGACTTAACTGCAAGGTTTATACTCTGATTTTCAAACAGTTTGTCGGTATTCATGTTCACGAGCAGGTCTTCGAGATTTGACTTCTTTAAATCACTGAGGGAGATTCTGAAGTCAGCCTTAGCAATGCTAACCTTATCTACAGAGGCAGCAGAAGTCTTTTCTTCGGCGGCAACGGTATTTTCGGCAGCAACATCTACACTTGCGGCAGGAGCCTTTTCTTCAGCGTTCACGGTGTTTTCAGCAGCTGCTTCAACGCTTTCTGCTGATTCCGTTGCGGTTTTGGCATTTTCAGTAATTGGAGTTTCGAGATTAAAATCTGAAACGCTGGCAACTATAGAGAAAACATTGTCATCTTCACCACTGCCGTTGTTAATGATTGAGAACTGACCTTCAGCTGAACCAACACTTAACTTTGAGTCATCTGACATCTGACCGGTAATTTTTCCGATCTTCCAGCCTGAAATACTTGGAATGGTGAATACGAGTTGCTGAATGTTTACATTGAAATCAGCCATTTCCATGTTGAAATCATCAGAGGCACACTTGATGGAATCGACGTGTGACTTCTGAACGATAGGATCTGCCTTCTTAATCATGTAATCCATGATCTTTGAAGCTTCACGTGAAAGCTGGCTATTGGTGAAATCAATGTTTGAGGTAATCTTACCGATGTCACAGGTTATTGAGTCATCAATGAGTGCAACCTTGAAAGGATCGTTCTCAAAATGAACGGTACCGTTCTCTGATGGATAGCTGAAATCAACATAACCCCTGTTTTCAGGCTTATTCTTGATAATAACGCTGTCATTCAGAACCTTGATACTTTCGTAGTCATAGTTGATGTTGAAATCTGAATGAAAACCATCCAGCGCGAATTTGGTATCAATGGTAAATTCATATTCCTTGATAACCGCATAAGGATCTTTTGACTTAACCGTGATTTTGTCCTTGCGGGTATCAAAGCTTTTTTCAAGATTCTCGTATGAAATATTTGGGTTCTTGGCCAAATGTTCAAGCTTCTTCTCAAAAAGATTCTGACCGAGCATCCTGCTGGCTACAAAACCGCCCGCACCTGCAGTACCCACGGCAACTGCTGTTACCAAGGCAACTTTCGCAAAAGTATTCATCAAATATATCCTTATATTCTTATAGTAAATTCATAACGAAAAATAATTTTTCGTATCAGTTTTATTGAAATCATCTGTTTATTCTGCATCAGCAGCCTGAGGACACTACTGCATTCAGGCATTCCGAAACAGGAATTTTTCAGCCTGAACGGACAATTGATACAAAACCGACTAATTTTAAAAAAAATTAACAGACATGTCCACGAATTTCTGTTGCAATGATGCGGGTTACGGGCGGTTTTCCGTTCCCGGAATCAAAGCTCAGGATATAAACGTATTTTCAGTCGGCAGAATAACGATTCGGAACCACCGTTAAGTGCATTAATCAGTGCATGTCTGAACATGCCGAAACACGGCATACACAGTGGAACGAGAGAGGATTACATCGGAAATTCCGGGGTTCGTTTTCCGAAAAAGGAGAGGCATTAAGGATTGGAGAGAATGTCTGATTCTGACGGGAACACACTCCCGTCATGAATCAGGAACTGACTGCAGAAGAAAATCAGATCAGCAGTCAGGGCGGATCCGCAGTCGGTTCCGAACTTACGGAAAGCCCCACCTGTTCAGCCGATCAGACCTTTGCGTCGTGCATCTTGGCAATAAGGTTCTTGCTTTCGGACATAAAGTAGTCGGCCAGAGGCCCGAAGAATTCCTTGGTCATTCTGAACTGTTCAATGAAGGCATCTCGGTCCCCCTGCTTCAGCAGTCTGATGGCTCCCTCAATCTCTTCGGCATAACGCTCAATGATGTCAAGATTACGCTTATTGGAAAGTATGATGTCGGCATAAAGCACAGGATCCTGAGCAAACAGACGCCCTACCATCATGAGTTCCATGCGGTAAATAGGCGAGCTCAATTCCATGAGAACGTTCAGATCCGGATTTTCCCTGGCGAGGAACACACCGTAGCTGAAGGTGGTAAAGTGTCTCAAGGCCTGAATGTAGCTCATGGCATCATCGTGCTCGGATGCACTGAACTTTTTGATGCGGGCTCCCCAAAGGCTCATCTGTTCAAGTACCCATGAGCACTTCTCAGGATAACGTCCGTCAACGGAAATGATTACCTGCTTTGCCATATTGGAAATATCCGGTCCGAACATCGGATGAAGCCCGATTACTGGGCCTTCATGAACTTCCATCATCTGACGTACGGGACTGGTCTTTACGGATGTAAAATCGGCAAGCACGCAGTCGGGACTTAAAAGCCCCTTAAGTCTGCCGATAACTTCGGCTGTACAGTCAATCGGCACGCATACAACAACAAGTCCTGCACCGGACATAATCTCCGGCGCACGATCCCAGTCACGGTGTCCCATCACCTCAACTGTATAACCAGAACTCCGGAACAGGCGCGTAAAAATACGACCGATGCCGCCACGTCCGCCTATAATGACAATCTTTTTTACTGATTCGTTAAGACACTTGAATCCGACGTCATTTTCAGCACCGTATGATTCTCTCATCACACGTCTCAGAACGTCTTCGGCAAGATCCGGATTAAGCCCCAGATTTTCAGCCTGTGCACGACGCTTTTCAATTAGGCTCAGTTCTCTCTCGGGAACATATACAGGAGTCCCCTCCCTGCTTTTGATAACGCCCACCTGCTTAACCAGTTCAAGACGTTTGCGTAAAACCTTCAGTAACTCACTGTCATTCTCATCAATCTGAGCTCTTACCTGATCTAATGTTAAGTTCATAAAATTATTCGTCTATCTCATCCATATACTGTTCAAGGTTCTCGTCATTCTCATCAACTGAGGAGGTGGCATCGGTACCTGAAACAAGACCTTCCTGATACATTAAATAAAAATCTCTTGCCTGGCTGTACGGGTCAAGTGAATTGCGCAACACCTCATCCTGATCCAGTGTAGCGGCTCTGCTGTCCACTGCATTAAAGCCCCAGAGAATGCCGTCAACCCATAAAGGAAAATACGTGAACGGGAAATACAGAGTATCCACGGCACTGCCGATGTAGCTTCTGTAGGTACCGATTCCGAGTCCGGGAATAACCACGTATGCTCCCTGATCGACACCCCACTTACCGAGGACGGTATCCATTGACATGCGCTTTCTTTCCAGACCCATGTATTTTGCGACATCAATACATCCCAAAAGGCCTACCGTAGAGTTGATGCCGAAACGGAGTGCACTTGTTCCGCTGTCGAGAGGTCTTGCAACCAGCAGATTGTTCACCGTGTTGTTTACCTCACGCAGATTCTGGTGGGCATTAGACAAACAGACACGGATGACTTCAGGTACGTAGTCCACGTATGCCACGGACACAGGTCTTAAGAGATTCTTGTCCAGGTAGTCATAATTGACAGTCCAGCCGATTCTGCGGTTCGGGGTTTCATATACGTCCAGTGCATCCCCGGGAAGATACGTATACCCGTAGGTATAATCCTTATCCACATTAACCACGTTGCGCGGAGACATAATCCCCACTGATGACCTTGAAGCCCAGGCTCCCTCTGAAAGACAGAATGCGGCAATTCCAACCGCCACGGCAAAGGTATTTTTAAACAAACTCATAAAAAGGCCTCTGAGTTTAATGACACTCCTTTCATTATACTTTATTTTTGGGACTTTTAATAAATACGGCCGTCTTTAGGCTCTGAAAAATATGATAATGCATTCACGGGGTACAGAAAAATGCATAATTTTTCTGTACGCAGGGCCGGAACAGCCAAATTCAGAATCAGAAATTTCTTCCGTCTGACATTTCTGATGTTCACCGCATTCTGATAAAACATTTATAAACTTTTTTCGGGCAAATGACCGCTTACTATTTTCGATTATAAATTCATAACCAAAAAACAAAGAAATGTGATAACAATCAATAAAATTTTCATGGAAAAACATAAAAATTTGTGTTACATTCCAAAATTGAAGGGATAAAAAACTGGAGTTTTTCCCCTTTACGAACATTTCTCACTTCTTTTGTGAGATTTTTCGTACATGATTTCTAAACCCCAAGGATAGGGATTCTGAAATCAAATTATTATAACGGGATATTAGTCTTCATATTTTTAAGGATTAAGTTTATGAAGAGATTACAAAACATACTCACGGCCCTAATTGTAGGCTGTGCATTCTTTCTGGCATCTTCCTCAGTCGGCGCAGCCGATTCCGAAGACAACGTAATTACTGATCGTTACGGCAATGCCATCGGTTCATTTCAGACAAACAGCGACGGTTCCACCGTCTATAAAGACAGCTTCGGCCGTGAAATATCCACTTCACAGCATGATGCTGACGGTGCTCTGATTTTTACCCAGTCCGGAGCTGACAACGACAAGTACGCCGCAAACGCATCCGACACTTCAGGATACAGTGAAAAGAATACCGTTTACCGTGACAGATACGGCAGCAAGGTTGGCACCTCAAAAACCGATTCAAAAGGTCACACCGTAATGAGGAACCGCTACGGTCAGAAGATCGGCACATCCGATACCGACAAGACCGGCAAGACCACCTACCGTGACAAATACGGCAGAAAAATCGGAACATCAACCGAAAACTCCAACGGTCAGATCGTAATCAGAGACAGATACGGCAAAAAGATCGGTACCTCAACCACTGACGACAGAACCGGTAAGACCACCTACCGCGACAAATACGGCAGAAAAATCGGGCAGTCAGAAACCAAAACAAAATAGTTTTATTTCCAAAAACTCAAAGCGCCGTAACACATGACGGCAGTGACTATTATCCTAAAAGGCGAAGGCGGGCACGGAATAATCCGTGTCCGCCTTCTCTTTTATCATTTTCCTGCAACCGGAGCCATTCATCCCTGCCCAAGGCAGTCCTGTGGAATCCCGAATCTCCCGGCTCAGTCCGAAAGAACATCGCAATTTCCGTTGCTCACATCGGAGAGTAAAACCTCATCCGGCCTTACCTTTTTTCATTTTCGGAGAGCTGCTTTGCATAGGCCACCGTTTCGGCAATAATGCTGTATACGGCATGGCCGGCATTTCTCTGTTGCTTGGATTCAGCCCGGTTTACCGGAAGGTCCGCATTGGGATGCAGATTAAAGCCGAGATCCGATGACATTGAAACGATATCGTCGGATAAAGCGTCATCCTGCCTGCCGTTTTCGTTATTATCAGTCATAACACACTCCTGTGTATGTATTTCATCCTAAAGGGATTATTCCGCATATCCTATACGGATGGTGGATAAACAGTGCCCATACGGCTGTTAATGTTCACTACTCTGAGACCGTGTCTTTCAATACCATTCTTCAGACTGTCCGAGGTCTCATTGATAAGTCTCAACGCTTCAAATTTTTCCGAAACGATACTGATGCTCACATCCTCACCGTTAAGCTCTGTCAGAATCTGCACAGCACCAAGGTTTTCCAACTCAAAGAAGAAATTAATCTTCCACACCGTGCCGTTGGCACCTTCGGTATGGCTCACGTTCATTCCGCCTTCCCTGCCGTGTGCGTAAAGCGGAGGCAGAGGAAGGAAAGCCGGAAGTCCCAGCTCATCGGTAAAACCGCTCAGAAGCTGCATTCTTTCAATCTGCTGCAGGGTAAGGAAAATACTTTCGTCCACCCATCTGCAGTCCCCCCTGACGTCAAGTTCCCCATACGGCTCTGCAGAACTGAATACGGACACGTCCCTGCCCAGAAGCCGGAACTTCAGAGAAAGAAGCATCACAGTCCACTGCTGAATTATCCTGCCGCGTCTTCCCGAAGTGGTAAGTGGATTTCCAACAAAACCGAGCCACTCCATAACATCGTCCGCATCCTTCAGAGGTTCCGTAAGAGCCCTGCGCATACCTTTGGCGATATTGATGATTCCTTCTGAGGCATTACCGCGCTCAATGAGTTCATTAAGAGAATTCACAATACGATCCATCGGTACGCTGCGGTGGTTAACATCATTGAAATCTCTGTCGAATCTGCGTTTTTCCCTGACACGTGAAGAGCTTCCGAAGAATTTTCTGAATCTTGAGAAGAGGCCTTCAGAACGTTTTTCATTATCCGATGATTCATGTGAGTCATCAAACTTGCCGGCATCATTCTCTCCTTCAGCGGACGAAGATGACTGAGAAAACGACTCCTTAATATCAGTCTCAGAACGAGACACTGCTGATGATTCATCTTTTCCGAAAACCGAATCTTCATGAATGTCATCAGCCATTTCGGCTTCGCTCTCACTGCTGACCGGCAGTTCAACGATTCCGGTAACGGTATCGGTTATAACCTGATTCTCATCGATGCTTATCACATCGTCACTGCCGGTAAATTCCCCGGTATCGACATTTATAACCTCATTATCATCAACAAATCTTTCTGCTTTAGGCTCGTCTGAGACCGAGTCATCACCTGCGATATGAGAACTGCCTACCCATGAATAACGTCCCGTACTGCCTATGCTTATCGTTTTAACCGCACCACGCTCGGAAGATTCATGATGAGGTTCAGCCTCATTTTCCTGATGAGATTTAAAACCGGTGTCTGATAAAGCATCAGATGCAGAATCCGCAGTGGATGCATTCTCCACGTCAGAAAGCATTTCGCTTTCGGTTTCACTCAGAGAAATTTCGGAGTTGACGTTATCCCGCTCATCCCCGGAACCGGAGATCATTTCAGGTTCTTCCTGTTCTGCGGCATTCAGGAAAACCGGCTGTGATACTTCAGGAGCCGTATATTCGGACTCCACACTGTCGCAGGCATCATTTATGGCATCATCCTCTCTGCCTTCGTCAGGAGCAGATAATGTCTCTGCATAGTCTGAATCAGACTGAACATAAGATTCGGTATTGAGGCTTTCAGCCCCATCATCTTCAGTCTCAGTATTTCCGGAAGCTTCCGCCACCGGATCCGGATATACGGTTACAACGTCGTTTCTGACTGTTTCGGCAAGTCTTAAAAGAACATTCTGCTCCTCTTCAAGGTTTTCCATGAACTTGTCGTCATTATCGGCTTCGTTCTCCGAAGCAGGAGCATCGGCCTCATCAGTTCCGGAAGATTTTCCGCCATCGTCTGCACTGCCGTCAGCGGAATTTTCAGTATTTTCCATGGCAATGGCGTCACTTAAGGAATCCTCGTCAGAAAAAATATCCAGCCCGTCTGAACCTATAACCATATCGTTTTCGGCCGAAGTTTCTTCAGTCGTATCCGGATTTTTATCAGGTTCCGCATCATCTTTTACATAATTCTCATATGACTCACTGACAGCTGAAACATTTGAGCTTGCCGAAGCTTCGGATTTCTGTTCTCCGGGCTCTCCGGTTCCGGAAACCGGATTCGGAGAATTAATGTATTCTACGTCGTTTGCGACCTTCTGAATAAGCTCGTTGACGCGACGGCTGAGATTTGCGTTCTGCGGGATCTCGGTACTGCGCTCTCTGGCGTTACCGCTTAACTTCTCGCACTGTTCCTTAAAGGAATTGAATTCCCCGATAAGGTCTATATCCATCTGAGGAAGAGGAGTTACTCCGTTCCCGGCACTTAGAGCCGCCGCCCCTGCGGCATTTTCCTGAACGGAACCATCTTTTACCGAACTGTTAACACCTTCCGGAGATTCCGGGAAAAGCACATTACGGGTTACGGCATCGGCACGGCTTCTTGAGAAGTCATACCTTGAAAGCATCTCTTCATCATAAAGACCGGACATGCCCGCATGAGGATTCTCCCTGAAGAACCTGGCAATTTCCTCTTCTGTAAGATTTCCTGCATCAAAGGCCTCGCCCTTTCCTGGAAGATCAGCCTCGACGATTTCACCGTTACCGTCACCCTTTATGAGGTTTGCGGATCTGGCAATTGAAGCCGCCCTGCGGATAAGATTGTCCACTCTTCTGGCGATGGCCTCACTCTCCTCATCCTGATACTTTCCGTCAGACTCGAAAAGTCCCATGTTGCCGGTATCCTCTGGAATCTCATCAACGGCATCACGGATAAAGTTGCGAAGCTCCTGTTCCTTCGCAGTCTGATACAGCGCAGCCCTGTTCCTGGAAACAAGATAAAGCACGTGAGGCTGATGCGCCATGATAAATTCTACTGCAGCCACAAACAGACGGCTGAATACCACCCTGCCCTTAACCGTAAGTGCCTGTGACGGCACGGATATTCTCAACTTTTCAAGACGCTTTACGAGAGCAGGAGTTATGTTTTCGGCTGTCAGGATATTGGCGATAAGGGCGCAAAGATAATGCATCAGTGCGGCCCCCGGGGCATTATTCTCCCTGAAGATGCGAGGAAGAGTGGTGCACAGGCTGAAAAACTCATCGGCGGCGGCATAGCTCTTTACCACGTGAAATCTGCCGGTAAGGGTATTTGAAAGAAGCTCTGTAAGTTCTGCGTCAGAAGAAGCAAGATCCCTGATAAGTGAAACACAGGTCATATCATCCGTACCTGCAGAAGCTGCCAGTGCAGAAATAGGATCGGCAGCCAGGGCCGCCACATAGCGCTGAACGTTCTCCTGCAGTGCGGCAAGCTCCGGAGGAAGCAATGGACAGTCTCTTGTAAGTGCACTCAGGTAGGCGTAAGAGGCACTTACGTTAATAACCTTTCCGGCATTCTCCGCAAGAACCGCACGAAGGTCCTCCCCGCTGATCCCATCGGG
>JAEEGL010484734.1_pt1 | contig 15604 bp, 17 predicted proteins | sample 9134231 | NCBI WGS metagenome assembly JAEEGL01 (sample SAMN16246548, study PRJNA631951) | gut metagenome | biome: gut microbiome; feature: rumen; material: fiber-attached | host: Bos | place: Iran: Karaj | collected 2018-10
AACGAATTCAGAACCACTTATAAAATAGAATGGTACATTTGCCTCACCAGCAACAGCACGTGCAAGTAATGTTTTACCTGTTCCAGGAGGACCAACTAATAATACTCCCTTAGGAATTCTTGCACCCATCTTTTGGAATTTTGAAGGTTCTTTCAAGAAGTCAATTAATTCAGCTACTTCTTCTTTTTCTTCTGTTAATCCAGCAACATCTTCAAATGTCACTTTATTTTGTCCGCTACTTAGATGCGCTCTACTTCTACCGAAATCCATTGACTTACTAGCAGCGCCAGCTTGTCTTGTTAACAAAAACCAAGCTCCACCTAATAAAATTGCTAATGTTACAAAATTAAATATATAGCCAAATATAGCAGATGAATTAGGGTCTTCATTAGTTTTAAGTTCATAGCTATATTCTTCTTGTAATGAGAATAACTTAGCAACTACCTCATCAGATAATGGCATATTTACTACGAAAGTTTCGTTACTTGCATAACCTTTTTCAACACCAGTTACTTTATATACACCAGCATTTTTATTTGGTGTAATAACGATTTTTTCAACTTGTGCTGCATTGATATCTTTTACCAATTGATCATAAGAAATTTTATTTACTTTTTGATCAAAAATATCAGCAAACATAACTATTGAAGCAATTACTACTAAAATAATTAAATATGGTATTAAACTCTTTTTAAGTACATTTTTATTCATATAAGGCCTCCTTTAATAATACCTAAGTATTATATCACATTTTTCATTAATTTGTTTATTATATTTTGTTTTTTTTAATCCTGGTACCCAAATAATATTACCAAGACTATCAGTTACTACTGGCCACATAGTTCTTTCGCGCATAGGAATTTTAGAATCAATAAATATATCTTTAAGCTTTTTATGGCCTTTCATATTCATAACTTCTATAAAATCTCCATTTTTTCTATTACGGACAATTAAAGGTAATTTTATATCTTTAGATGAAATTCTACATACAAAATTACTATTAGAATCAATATCATTTACTTTTTCTATTCTTTTACCATTAGGTAAAGTAACTTTATCTTTAAAAACATATTCATAATCATCTTTTAATGCTTTTTTTGTTATATAAAAATTGTTATAACTTTTACATGCAACATAACCTTTAGGTAAATCAATATTGGCATTTGCAGCATCACTAGATAATAATTTTTTAATGTTACTTACATTTTTATCAGAAACATAAATAATATTATCATTATAAATATCGGACAAAATTTTATTGATAATTAAAGTTTTAATCAACTCATCACACTTAGAATACTTATCTATATCTAAAACATTATTAAGATAAATCTTACCTAATATCTTTTCTACAACTTTAGATACATAGCTATCGTATTCTGTAAGCAAGTCGCTAAATTTTAAAAACTTTAAATTAACTAATTCGTTTTCTTCTTTTAATTTAGGAAGAATATATTTTCGATATCTATTTCTTGTATGAATATCTAAATCATTTGTATAATCATTAACATACGGAATATCATATTTTTTATTATATTCTAAAATATCTTTTTTAGTTACTGTAAGTAAAGGCCTTAAAATATAATATTTTCCATTATAGCTAACTCTTTTAACGCCTGCATATCCTTTTAAATTAGAGCCACGCACTAAACGCATCAAAATTGTTTCCATTAAATCATCACCATGATGCGCAGTCAATAAATATTTTGCATTATATTTATTTTGTAACTTAGTAAAGAAAGTATACCTTTTGTCACGTGCTTCTGATTCAAAATTATTTTTAGAATAATTATTTATTTTCATTGATTCAAAAATAATATTATTCTTTTTAGCAAATTTACTTACAAATAATAGTTCATCATCACTTTCTTTTCTAACGTTATGATGTACGTGAGCAAGTATAATATTAATATTTGTTTTTTCACGGTATTTAATTAACATGTCAAGTAAGCACATAGAATCAGGTCCACCTGAACATGCAATAATAACTGTTTCATCTTCCTTAATATTTTCTTTGATAAATTCAAATACTTCTTTAAACTTACTTGGCATATAATCACCTACCATTCTATTTTATTTAAATTGTTTTCTTCTAACATTTTATTTATTTTAGAAAAAGGTTTACTTCCAAAAAAACCACGCGATGCTGACAAAGGGGATGGATGCGCACTTTCTATAATGCATGCATTCCCAATTAATGGTTTTTTAGTTTTGGCATAATTTCCCCATAAAACGAAGATAACGTTCTTTTTAGAAGCTAATTTTTCTATTACGACATCAGTAAATTTTTCCCAACCTAAATCTTTATGAGATAAAGGCGTATCTTTCTTTACAGATAATAATGTATTTAATAAAAGCACTCCTTGATTAGCCCAATCAGTTAGATCAGTATTAGTTCTCTTAATTCCTAAATCACTATATAATTCTTTAAAAATATTTAAAAGTGAAGGCGGACATTTTACTCCAGGATTAACAGAAAAGCATAAACCATTTGCTTCACCATCTCCATGATATGGATCTTGACCTAAAATAACAACTTTAACGTCATTATACGGTGTAAGCCTTAATGCTCTAAAGATATTCTTTTTTTCTGGATAGCAAATATCCTTTTTATATTCGCTACTAACATCGGTTAATAATTTCTTAAAATATGGTTTTGTATATTCATCTTTTAATATTAAATCCCAATCATTACCTATCATATTTCACCAACTCATTTGCAATTTCAACAAAAATTTCTATTGATAATTCTTCTGCTCTTACACTTAAATTTAAATTATGCTTACTTAAAACATTTTCAATTATCTCTAAATTGTAATCTTTTAAATTATTTTTTAAAGTCTTCCTTTTTTGTTTAAAACTATCCCTAACTAATTTAAAGAAAAATTGTTTATTAGTAAGCTCGTATCTATTTTCTTTTTTCTCAAATGATATAACTATACTATCTACGTTTGGAACAGGCATAAATACATTTCTTGAAACGTCTAATAATTTCTTGGTATTAAAATGATAATTTATAAATATTGATAGGGAATTATAATCCTTACTACCTGGCATAGCTTTAAATCTATCACCCACTTCTTTTTGAACCATAATAACCATTTTATCAATATCTAAATCATCTTCAATAACTTTTACAACAATTGGTGTAGTTATATAATATGGTAGATTAGCTACAATATATAATTTAGAATATTCATATTTTGCAATATCTTTTTTGACATCACTTTTTAAAAAATCTTTAAAGATAATATCAACATTAGCCTTATCTTTTAAATTCTCTTTTAAAATATCTTTTAAACTTTCATCGATCTCATAACATAACACATTTTTAGCATAATCTGCTAATTTATATGTTAAAGATCCAGCTCCAGGGCCTATTTCAATTACTAAAGTATCTTTATCAATTAAACTTTTAGAAACAATCGCGTCAATAATATTTTCATCCACAATAAAATTCTGTCCAAATTTCTTTTTGAAATTGAAACTATTTTGATCAAGTATTTCTTTTGTTTTTTTATAAGAATAATTCATATGTGCCCTCCAACTACTGATATTATATCTTTATATTATAGATTTCACAAGCATTTTTAGTAGTAATTTCTAAAACAGAACTTACATCCATCTTTTTTATTTCAGCTAGTTTTTCCGCCACGATAAAAGTATTTAAAGGTTCATTTACTTCGCCACGATGTGGAGATAAGTAAGGGCTGTCAGTTTCTAGAACAAAATTGTCTAGTGATAAATTCATGACAACCTCACATAGCTTTTTAGAATTTTTAAAAGTTAAAACGCCACCAATACCAAATTTACAACCAATTTTAATAAACTCTTTTGCAAGTTCTAAAGAATAGCTATAGCAATGCAAAACTATTTTTAAATCTTTATAACATTTTAATATTTCCAAAGTATCTGATGCCGCTTCTCTACTATGGATTACAACTGGCATATTATGTTTTCTTGCAAGATCTAATTGCTTAATAAAAAGATTCTTTTGTAAAGTTTTATCAGTATCATGATAATAATCTAGACCTATTTCACCAATACCAACAACTCTATCACATAGTTTTTTTTCTAATTCTTTTAAATCTTCATCTGTAACTTTCTCTGCTTCATCTGGATGGAATCCTATTGTTGCATAGATATTATTATACTTATTTGAAAAGAAAAGTGCTGAATCATTATCTTTTGCTGTAGCACCGCTACATATCATAATATTATTACCCATTCTTGATATTACTTCTTCAACATTTTCATATTCATCATAAGATAAATGACAATGTGTATCAATAATCATTTGTATCACCAAAAAAATTATACCATTTATCTGATATAATTTCTATTTTTTATAAAATATTTTAAAATGCATACTGCAGGTAATATTAAATATGACCATTGACAATTAACATAAGACGAAACAATAAAACTAATAACAAAAGAAACAAATAACAATCCCAAACTGCCATTAGTTTTCTTTACCATAATATCTCCTCACACGCACTATTTAATTTTATCACATGTATTTTCTCATATCACACTAAATCATACATCAAAATTCGACATTTTACATATTTATACTTTGCCAATTATATGATATAATTTATACGATAGGAGGGGTCAGAAAATGCATAATGTTTTAATTTTTGGTCATAAAAAACCAGATACAGATGCAGTTACGAGTGCTATTGCGCTTTCTAGTCTTAAAAACAAAATGGGCATTAAAGCTGAGCCCTATGTTTTAGGAAGTATTAATAATGAAACAAAATTCGTACTAGATTATTTTAATATACAATGTCCTAAATATTTAAATGATGTAAAATTGCAAATTAAAGATTTAAATTATGAAAAAAACTTATTAGCTAACTTTAAAAATTCTATTTATAAATGCTATAAATATATGAATGATGAAAACATAAGTACACTGCCAATAGTAAATAATAATAAACAATTTGTTGGTGCAGTCTCAATGAAAGATATAGCAAAATATCTTGTGGAAAATAAACTGGAAAATTTAAAAACCAGTTATGATAATATTAAAGAAGTATTAAAAGGAGAAGAAACTTTAAGATTTGACAACGAAATAGATGGAAATATTATTTTTGCATCATATAAATCAACTACATTTATTGAAACCATTGAATTAAATAAAGATAGTATCTTAGTCGTAGGTGATAGGCATAGTATCATTGAATATGCCGTTGAGCAAGGCATTAAACTAATTATCATAACAGGTAATGGCAAAATAAAAGATGAACATTTAGAAATTGCTAAAAAAAATAAAGTAAACATCATTCAAACTTCTAAAACAGGATATGAGGCAACTAGGTTACTACCACTTACAAATTATATTGAATCAATTACTAATAAAAAAGTAATAACAGTTCATGAATATGATTACGTTGATGATTTCATAAATATTATTAATAAAACAAAAAGATCTAACTATCCAGTTTTGAATAAAAAAGAACAATGCTTAGGTATAGTGAAATATTCAAATATTCATGAAATGAGCAAAAAAAGAGTCATTCTAGTTGATCACAACGAATATGAACAAAGCGTTGATGGACTTGATGAAGCAGATATCATTGAAATTATTGATCACCATAAAATAGGATCTGCATCAACATTGCAACCAATTAACTTTAGAAATATGCCTGTTGGTAGTACAAACACAATTATATTTAAATTATATAAAGAAAATAATGTTGAAATATCAAAAGATATCGCTGGACTTATGTTAGCTGGTATATTATCTGATACACTTTTATTCAAATCTCCTACAACGACTTTTGATGATATTAAAACTGTTGAAGAGTTAGCTAATATTGCTAATGTAGATTATAGTGCATTTGCTAAAAAGATGTTTGAAGCAGGTAGCTTAATACTAGATAAAACTCCAGAAGAAATTGTATTTGGTGATTTCAAAGATTTCATTATAGATAATAAAAAAATTGGTATTTCACAATTTTCTACTACAAACGCTAAAGAAATATTAGCGAATATTAATCAGTATGTAAAAACCATTAATAATTTAGCAAATATTAATGGTTATCAAATATTAGCGCTATTTGTTACAGATATTATCGAGGAAGGTTCTTATATAATTTATTCTGATAATTCAAAACAAATATTAGAAGAAAGTTTTAATATAGATGGTATTAAACAAGGATATTACATTGACAATATCATTTCTAGAAAGAAACAGATTATACCAAATATAATGGAATATTTAGAAAAAAAATAGTTAAGTAAATTAACTATTTTTTATTGCGTTTTTTAAAATATCTAGCATATCAATTAAATAATAAATAAAATGTTTATCCAATTTAACCGTATCTAAGATTATCACAAGTCTTTGTAACCTCATGGATAATCTAAACATATTAGAATATGAATACAAATCCATAAACAATTTTTCACCATTAATTTTATTAGTTAAATCTTTTGGTATGATAATTTCTATTGAATTCTTATTTTGTTTTATGTCTTTAATGCCTAAATTACTTGCCTTCTTTTCAAACCAAGTTTCATACATATATATTTTAAGTGTATCAGGAAGTGTTCCAAATCTATCTTCTAATTGTTCACTCACTTTTTCAATATCATCCAAGTCATTAATGCTGTTAATAGCTTTATGAATTTGGATTTTTAATTCTGATTCACTAACGTAATTATCAGATATATTTGTTGCAACTTCAATAAGTGGCTCATTGGATTCTTCACTCACATAATCAATTTCAACTTAATTAGGATTTTTAATGGCATCATCTAATATTTTCATAAATAGTTCAATACCTACACTGTCGATATAGCCAGATTGTTCACTTCCTAAAATATTACCTGCACCCCTTATAGATAAATCCCTCATAGCTATAGAAAAACCACTACCTAATTCAGTAAATTCTTTAATGACTTTAAGACGTTTAGTTGCTTGCTCTGTTAGAATCTTCCCTTTGTTATACATTAAATAACAATAAGCAATTTTATCGCTTCTACCAACTCTTCCTCGTATTTGATATAACTGCGACAATCCAAAGTTTTCTGCATTCATGATTATCAATGTATTAACATTAGGTATATCTATACCTGTTTCAATAATAGTTGTGCACAATAATACATCATATTCATGATTAATAAAACTAAACATCTTACTTTCAAGTTCTGTTTTACTCATTTGCCCATGTGCCATTACAATTCTAGCATCAGGGACTAAAACAGATAATTCACTTAATTTTTTATCCATATGCTCAACACTATTATATAAAATAAATACTTGGCCACCACGTGATAGCTCTTTATAAATCGCATCCTTTATAAAAGCATTATTATCTTCTAATACATAGGTCTGAACCGGATATCTATTTTGTGGAGGAGTTTCTAAAAGTGATAGGCTACGCATTCCAGACATTGACATCTGCAATGTTCTAGGTATTGGTGTAGCTGACAAAGTTAAAACGTCAATATTATTTTTATATTCTTTAATTTTTTCTTTATGCTTAACACCAAAACGCTGTTCCTCATCAATTACTAATAAGCCTAAATTTTTAAATTCAATATCTTCGCTTAAAAGACGATGTGTACCTATGATTAAATCTATTCTTCCTTCTTTTAAGTCAGCTATTGTCTTTTTAACTTTTGCAGGTGTTACAAACCTATTTAAAATAGCAATATTTACAGGAAAAGATGAAAATCTGTTTAAGGCATTTTGATAATGTTGTTCGGATAAAATAGTCGTTGGACACAATAAAGCAGCCTGCTTACCTGACATAATAGCTTTAAATATAGCTCTAAATGCTATCTCAGTTTTACCAAATCCTACATCACCACATATTAATCTATCCATTGGATGATTACTTTCCATATCGTGTTTAACTTCTTCTGTTACACGTATTTGATCTATTGTTGGATTATATATAAATTCTTTTTCAAATTGTAACTGTTCTTCACCATCTTTTGCAAAAGCAAAACCTATCTTTTTTTCTCTTTCTGCATATAATTTAATTAATTCATTTGCAATGTTATAGGCGCGTTTCTTAACCTGCATCTTTGTTTTAGCCCATTCAACACCACCAAGCTTATTTAGCTTAGGTGTAAGTTCTTCATTTGTCGAATATTTTGTTATAGTATCAATTTTTTCCACAGGAATATAAAGTTTATCATTATCGCGATATTCAATCATCAAATAATCTTTCTTAAGCCCATTTTTTTCTAAAACCTTGATTCCTAAATATTTACCAATACCATGTTTTTGGTGGACTACATAATCGCCCTCATTTAGTTTCGTAATGTCACGAATTTTCGTACCTATCCTAAATTTCGAATGATATAAGCTAGTATTCTCTGTTTTTTTAAACAATTCATTTTCTGTAATCAAAACTATATTATTATATATAAATCCTGACTCAACATTTTTAACAATAATATTCACTTTCCCAGGTAAGATATTATCAATATTGGTAAAGAAAAATGAATCATCCATATCGAGTAATTTATTAGCATGATATCTATTATCCACACACACTAAAACATATTTATAATTTTTTAAATAATCATTTAATTTTTTAGTTATACTGGTTGAATCGGTAGTAAACGATTCAATATCATAACTTTGATAATCATGACCGTCCATATCAAAATTATCAAAATAATAATTTGCATTATCATAATCTTTAAAATCAAACATAAAAGATGTATCAGGCTTAAGCTCAGAAGATAGCGCATACTCAAACATCTGAGTATTAAGCATCTCATAATTTACCTTAAGATCGTGATAATTGTTAAAAATGATAGTTGCATCATTTAAATATGAAGCAATATTAGCAACTTCAATATGACTAGGTAACTCATAATACTTAATCTCATCTTCAACGATTAGTTCAGTATTAGGTGTAATTAAAGTTTCGTCAACGTTTTCTAATGTTAGCTGCGTATTAACATCAAATATTCTAATTGAATCTACCTCATCACCCCAGAACTCTATACGAACAGGGTTATCGTAACCTATTGGATAAACATCAATTACATATCCACGAACTGACATGTCACCCGTTGTATTGGTTATAACTTCACGACGGTATCCTATTCTATACAAGTCTTTAACAAGATCATCTATCTTATATGACATACCCTTTTTAATTTTTATAAAACTATCAGCATAATACTTTTTAGTTGGCAAATATCTTAAATATCCCATCAAGTTAGTTACAACTATTGACCTTTTATTTTTAAGTAACTCATTAAGCGTTTCTAGACGATTTACTTTTAACTCAGGACTTGATGCAATCGCGACACTAGTTAAAAAATCATCCATTGGGAACAAATAAGTATCAGCATAATGTTTGCTAATATGTTTATATAAAGTATTAGCTTCATACAAGCTACTGGTAACAAGTAATATTGATTTTTCTTTTATTAATCCAAGCAAAAAGAGTGATTTTAACTCATCATTAAGACCACTTATTTTTTTATCACTATAATCAAATTTTAATAAATCAATAAAATTTTCCATATAGCATCATCCTTATTTTATACTATTATATTTACTCATTAATTTATCGAAAGATAGCAATGAGAAGTCTTTAACTATATCAACAGCTTTTAAAAGTGCTTCATCTAATATATCAGATTCTTCATTACTAAATTTTCCTAATACATAATCTTTAGTATCCATACTTTTATTATTTGCAATACCAATTTTTAATCTTTTATATTCAGAAGTATTCAAATGCAATTCAATATTCTTTAAACCATTATGGCCACCTGAACTGCCAGATGCTTTTAACTTAATTTTACCAGTCGGCATATCCAAATCATCACTTATAATTAGAATATCATCTAGAGAAACTTTAAAAAAGTTAACATAGTCTCGCACAACTTCACCAGATAAATTCATATATTTTTCTGGTAAAAGAAATAGATATTTCTCACCATTTATACTTGTTTCACCATAACTTCCAGTAAATTTGTTTTTAGTAAAAGAAAAATTATACTTATCAGCACATTTTTCAAGTACCATATATCCAATATTATGTCTTGTATTTTTATATTCGATACCAGGATTTCCTAAACCTACTATAAGTTTCATAAAAACACCTCTATTCTATGTCTTCAAATAATTTTTTTACATCACTTGTGTAATTGCCAGCTTCATCATATATATATAACGGATCTAACAATTTTAGCGATGGCTTACCATTTAAACTTCCTTCTATAAGTAGCATATTTGCTTGCTCGCCTTTCTTGGGATAAATAAATTGTATTCTTTTAGGTTCAATATTTGATGCGCGCATCAAAGTTAATATATCAACAAGTCTATCCGGCCTATGAACCATTACTAATGAACCGTTTGTTTTTAAAAGCGATTTGCTAATCTTAATTAATTCCTCTAAATTTAAACATACTTCATGACGTGCAATAGTCTTATATTCAGACAAATTAGTATTACTTCCTTCGCTAACTTTAAAAAATGGAGGATTACATGTAATTATATCATATTTTTTATCTTCGTTCTTATAATAATTTTTTACATCATCGTTTATTATTTCAATTTGATCATTAAGGTGATTCATTAAAACAGATTCTGAAGCCATCAAAGCTACATCCTTTTGAATTTCTATCCCTTTAATATGAGCTTTAGTACGTGTAGATAGTATTAGTGGAACAGGGGCGTTACCTGTTCCTATATCTAATATTCTTTCCGTATTTTTATTTATTACCACAAAATTAGCAAGTAAAACTGAGTCAAGAGAAAACTTAAACATATCAGGATCTTGCACGATGTGAAGATTTTTATATCCTAATAAGTAATTAATTGTTTTCATCAAGTACTACCTCTACAAAACCTTTATCCGGTATTTCAACACGATAACTTCTTTTAAGAATATTGACAGATACTACTTTTCCTTTACCTTCATTAGTTTCTACAGTAGATCCCATAGCAGGTAACCCACAACGGTATTCGCTATAAACTTCATCTTCATATCTAAGGCAACACAATAATCTTCCACAAATGCCATTTATCTTAGACGGATTTAAAGAAAGATTTTGATTTTTTGCCATGTTGATAGATACCATATCTAAATCATCTAAAAATCTAGAGCAGCAAAGTTTCTGACCACATAGTCCACATCCGCTTACTTCTTTTGCACGATCACGCACACCAACTTGGCGAAGTTCTATGCGAGTTTTATAAATTGTTGCTAATTCCTTAACCAAATCTCTAAAATCGACACGATTATCTGAAATAAACCTAAAAACCAATTGTTCTCTATCAAATGTGTATGTTGCTTCAATAATTTGCATATTAAGTTTATACTTTTCAACTAATTGCTTTGCTTTAGTTAAAGCTTCTTTAGCATCTTTAATATTCTTTAAATGTTTATGATAATCATTTTTGGTAGAAATCCTTATAACTTGTTTTAATTCGCCACGTATAGAAGATGATGGTATTTCTTTATTCGGTTCAATTACTTTTCCAAATTGTGTACCCTGCTATGTTTCAACAATAACAGTTAATCCAACTTTTAATTTATACCCATTTGGTGCAAAATAATATACTTTACCACCATTTTTAAAACTTATACCTACTACTTCAAGCATTATAATCTCTCCATTTCTATTATCATATTATCTAAATTAAGTGCCAAATTTGTATTTAACTTATTGCGATTGGATGCTTCAATAGCTAAATATACTTTTCCATATAGTTTATCATAATCATTAAGTGAAGCAACATTGGCAATTTGGCTTTCATAATTTTTAAAATACTCAATTTTTCTTCCTAACTTATAATTTATTATATCCTTATAGTATAAAACTAGCAACATGTAACCAATACTATTCATCTTTTTATCTGCAAATGATTCAAACCATAGTGACACAGTATGTGCTAAAACATCAATGCCATGTTTTTCATAATAATCGACAAATTTCGCAACGGCATCAGAGGTAGATGCTATATCTACATCTTCTAATTCAGTTTTTGAAAGTTCTTCTTCTAAAACTTGTCCAATAGAACTCTCTTCACTTTCAACAAGTTTAATTACTTGACATCTGGAAAGTATCGTTGGCATAACATCATTTAAACTTTTGGTTAACAAAATTGCGACAATATTTTCCTCAGGTTCCTCCAAAAATTTAAGCATTGAATTTGCAGCAGCGCTATGTAAATTTTCTGCATATTTTATGATATATATTCGCTTATTATTGTATAGTGAAGTTGTAACAAATGTTTGTTGAATGTCTAATAATTGTTCTTTTTTTATAACCAATCCATCTGGTTCAATAAGTCTAATATCTGGGAAATTTCCATCATCAATACTCGAACATAAATTACATTTATTGCAACCTTTGTTTTCTAGTTTCCTTTCAGGACACAATAAACTTTTAATAAAAGCATAAATAAAAGGAAATGTATTATTACATGCAGAAGCATCAAAAAGATATGCATGACTTGTCTTACCTTCCATTATCTCAGTAGATAAAATTTGGTAAGCAATTTTTTGTATATCTCGATAATCTCCTAACATATTATCACTTCCTTTTGCTAAATTAACTTAGATACAAATATGATACCACAAAAACCAGGAAAACCTAATATTGTTGTAATAGAAATCGTATATAAATTAATTGGAATATTAATTTTAAATGTTCCATACAGTAGATTAAAACTATACAGAATAAAAAAAGAAAACAAAATCTTTTTGAAAATCTTAAATAAAAATTTCATATTATCACCAGTAAATTATATTACGGACTTTTTTAAATATTAATCTTTATTTGCCTTACTACTAAATTTTCTTTCTCTAAGTGCAATATCAAGTGTCAAAGAATCCATATATTCCATATCAGACCCTAATGGTATACCATGCGCAATTGTTGATACAGTAACATCTTCTTTTTCAAGTAACTTAGATATATATAAAGATGTTGTTTCGCCTTCAATTGTTGGTCTTACAGCAATTATAACTTCTTTAATATTTTCATTTTTAATTCTTCTAATTAAACTTTCAATATTCAAATCCTCTGGTGCGACACCATCTAATGGTGAAATCAAACCATCAAGGACATGATACAAACCTTTAAATGTGCCAACCTTTTCAAACAAAATTACATTCTTAGCATCTTCTACAACACAAATGGTTTGCTGATCTCTTTCAGGATCTTCGCATACTTGACATAATTCATCTTCACAAAAAGAATTACATTTTTTACATCTTTTTGTATTTGTTTTAACAGTCTTTAACGATTCACTAAACACATTTAATAAATCGTCTGACATGTTAAGAGTTGATAAAGCTAAACGCTCAGCCGTCTTGCTTCCTATACCAGGAAGTTTTTTAAAACATTCGATAAGATTGTTAATCGTCTTGGGATAATTCATTAAAATAAACCTGGAAGTCCTTTTGTATATTTACCCATTTTTTCTTCTGTTTCTTTATCGATTTGTTTCATCGCATCATTTAATGCCACTACAACTAAGTCTTGTAACATTTCAATATCATCTGCATCTAACGTGTCTTTATCAATTTTAACAGATTCTATTTTTTTAGAACCTTTTACTTCTACTGTAACAAATGATGATGATGCTACGTATGTTTTATTATCGATTTCATCCTTAGCTTTCATCATTTCTTTTTGAATTGTTTGAGCTTGTTTCATCATTGCTTGTATATTCATTATATTTCCTCCTCCGTATATTCAACAATATCATCAAATAGGTTATCTATTCCTGATTTAGATACCAATTTATTTTCAACAGGCACTTCACTTTCAGCAACATATACATATTTCTTCTTTTTATTATTGAATTCATCTTTTATTTTATTCCATTCATCGAGTGTTACAGAAATTAAACGGTAGGATTCGTTAGTACCTTTCGTAAAAGTTTTTTCTACCATTTGTAAATTATTATTAAATAATTCTACATCACTTTCAGAATCGTAAACATATATAATATATTCATCACTAGCAGCTTTTAATTTACCATCATTTAACAAAGCTGCATATTTTCCAATTTTTTTGTCGAGTATATATTCTTTCAATAGTTCATTTTTTTCTTGCAATGCTAATAATAGCTTTTTGTTAAATTTTGCCAATGTATTTTCTACTCGCAACTGCTTTACACTAGAATCTAAAGTTTTAGGCTGCTTTTTTTCCACTTTTTCTGGTGTTTTTATAGGCGTTTCACTACTTTTTATTTCCTGGGAAATATTTTTTTGATTTTCAATACCAAGATATTTTAATAATTCTAACTCAAATAATATCTTAATATTATTGTTGTCTTTAATATTTATCTTTAAACTATTTAGATTGTCAATTAGTGCATATATACTTTCTATCTCATTTGTAACATTAATACTTTTATATGGATTTATATCAATATTTTCAGACTCAAGATAATTAGGTGAAGCTATATATATCAATAAATTACGCAAGAAATAGATAACTTCATCAATTATTTTATATATACTTTTTCCATTTTTATGATATGTATCAATTGAAGTCAAGACAGTATCGACATTTCTATTTAGCAAAGCATTTAGAAACTCGGACATGTCTTGTTGTGTTAAAGTCCCATTAACCACATGGACATCATCTGTAGTTATCTTACCAGTTTTATATGACGACAATTGATCAAGCATTCCAATTGAATCTCTCATACCACCATCACTAATTCTAGCTATTTGTTTAAGTGCATCCTCATCTATTTCTATCTTTTCAACACTACATATATGTTTTAATCTTTCCACAATCTTATCATCGGATATACGTTTAAAATCATATCGTTGACACCTTGATAAAATTGTTGATGGAAGTTTCTGTGGTTCTGTCGTTGCAAGGATAAATATAGCATGACTAGGTGGTTCTTCTAAGGTCTTTAATAAGGCATTGAAGGCACCTGAACTAAGCATATGAACTTCATCAATTATATATACTTTATATTTGGAATTTGTAGGAACTAGTGTAATTTTACTCTTTAAATTTCTTATCTCATCTACACCATTATTAGATGCAGCATCAATTTCTATAACGTCAGTTGACTGATTTTTATTAATTAGTGTACAAGATACACAATTGTCGCAAGCAATACCATTTCTTTGATTTTCACAATTAATCAATTTAGCGAAAATCTTTGCTATACTTGTTTTTCCTGTACCACGTGGACCAGTAAACAAATAAGCATGCGATACTTTGTTTCTATCAATAGCGTTTTTTAAAATTTGTACTATTACATCCTGTCCAATCACATCATCAAAACTCTTTGGACGATATTTTCTATATAATGCTTGATACATGATTATCACCCTCTTAACAATTATATCATATATTTAGAGTATTATTAAGTAATATATTGTAATGTTGCTCGTGGAACATTGGGTTAGTCTTTAAAAAATGTTGCTCGTGGAACATTGCACTGATTTGGACAAAAAAAGCAATGTTGCTCGTGGAACATTAACGTTTATCTTTGAAAAAATCTTTAATTAAACGCTCGTACTCCTCGTCATACATCTGCTCGCATTCTATGTTTTTACCAATTAATTCACCATATTTCGGGCTTTTTACTGAAAATATTACCTTTTTAATGTGTGCTTGCATTATTGCA
>JAEEGL010659550.1_pt1 | contig 15604 bp, 15 predicted proteins | sample 9134231 | NCBI WGS metagenome assembly JAEEGL01 (sample SAMN16246548, study PRJNA631951) | gut metagenome | biome: gut microbiome; feature: rumen; material: fiber-attached | host: Bos | place: Iran: Karaj | collected 2018-10
CACATCCGCCTCCGTCCTGTCCATCTTCATAAGAAGGTTCATCGCGCGCTTTTTTGCGCGCTTTATAACGGTCTCATTCATTATGCGGTCATAGAGCTCATCATCCACTGCCATGCCCTCTTCAAGCCCATATTGTGAAAGTTCGCCTTTGTATAACACAAAGGCGAACTCATCGTTCAGATATACCGAAACCCTTCCCTTACCTTTGGGATAAGGTTTCAACGCGGTAACAGTCATTTCCATATTTACTCATCCTTGCCGGAACTCTTGGCCGCTGCTTTGGACGGAGCCTGATCGTTCTTGTCTTCAGCGCTCTCCTCTGCTTTGAAATAATGTTCTCTGACAGTCTTCTCAACCTCAGCATACACTTCGGGATTCTCGAGAAGATACTGCTTGGCATTCTCACGTCCCTGGCCGATCTTCTGTCCCTTGTAGGCATACCATGCACCGGACTTGCCGATTATATTGGCATCCGCCGCAAGGGCACGAAGGTCACCCTCCCTGGAAATCCCTTTACCGAACATGATGTCAAATTCGGCTTCCTTAAAGGGAGGGGCGATCTTGTTCTTAACAACCTTGACTCTCGTTCTGTTGCCGATCACCTCGCCGGCCTGTTTAAGAGCCTCTATGCGGCGTACATCCAGACGTACCGATGAATAGAACTTCAGTGCCCTTCCGCCTGTGGTCGTCTCGGGATTACCGAACATGATACCGACCTTCTCGCGAAGCTGGTTAATAAATATAACGGTACAATTGGATTTACTTATTACTGCGGTGAGCTTTCTGAGTGCCTGTGACATCAGTCTTGCCTGAAGGCCGACGTGTGAATCACCCATCTCTCCGTCTATCTCCGCCTTAGGAACAAGTGCGGCTACGGAGTCAACTACAACTATGTCTATGGCGCCGGATCTTACCATCGTCTCCGTGATCTCAAGAGCCTGCTCACCGTTATCCGGCTGAGAGATGTAGAGATTATCGATATCAACGCCTATGTTCTTCGCATAAACAGGATCAAGTGCATGCTCCGCATCGATAAAGCCTGCTATTCCACCACGCTTCTGGACCTCAGCGATCATGTGCAGAGTAACCGTTGTCTTACCGCTCGACTCAGGACCGTATATCTCTACTATCCTTCCCTTAGGTATGCCTCCGAGTCCGAGTGCTATATCAAGGCTGAGCGATCCGGTGGGGATCGTCTCAACGTTCATCTGCGTACCCGGATCTCCCAGTTTCATGACAGAACCTTTGCCGAACTGTCTCTCTATCTGTGCCAGTGCCGCGTCCAGTGCTTTAAGCTTATCTTCACGTTCCATATTGATTCTCCTTTACCAATTATCTAAACACTCGCCCCTATACAAGAACATTTGTTCTGTATATGAGCATAAAACATTTGTTCGAATTTGTCAACATGATTTTTAAAAAATCGGAAATTGCGCCCGAGTCGGGCATGAAACGTTGTTCGTATCAGGATTCGTATATATATTAGACGGGAAAAACTCACCCGTCAAGTGATTTTTCCCATCCATACCGCATGCTTATTGTTATTGAGGAAACGGCGCAAAAATGGTATGATATCACAATAATACCGTATAATTTTTATGGAGTCAGGTTTATGAAATACAAAATGAGATATGCCAAAATATTAGCAATGGTACTGACGGCGGCACTGGTCATGGGCAATGCAGTACCAGCCTTTGCAGATGAAAATGTTCCCAAACTCAGAGTCACGAGAATGACCGGGGCAGGGATCATTTCCGTGAGCGAATTCAATGACTGGGCCGCGGCAGTGGCAGCGATCAATAATGCCGCTGACAGGACTTCAAAGTACGAGATCGCGCTCCTGGATAATCTTGGCGGCGATACAGCTGAAGCTCCGCCCATAAAATCACTGGATATGCCCAGGACTGCGGCAGAAGTAAGAATAGTATCAGCGAATACCGTACCTTCAAAAAACTGTATGCTGATCACTTCTTCCGACAAAGTGACCTTTAACTGTCCTACAACGCTTGAAGGAGTTGGAATAGTCTGTCTCAAGAAGCAGAAAAACGGGTCATATGTTTCGTGTGATTATGATCTGAATATACGCGGCAACAAAGTCGTGATCGACGATCTGAAACATACGTATAACAATAAGAAGAGCGGTGTTAACAATATAACCGGAACGAAAGCAGGACATGTCAAGTTTATCATGGGTGATGCTACACTTCGTATCGGCGGAAGCACAACAGGCGTCGGAACATTCGAGATTACCAATCCGACCGCTACAGAACGCGGAGTGCATGCATTTGGAAGGTTCGCCCCCGGAAATATCGTGGCAGAAGGTACAAACGGAAGCATACTGATCCATACGAATTCCGACCTTACCGTGACGAACCTTAAGACCAAACACTGCCGTATCTCCTCCGGAAAGGCCATGAACATTGTTAATCTTGATTCGGAAGGCAGTATTCTCTATGCCGGAAATGCAACCGGCCACCCGAACGGGATTGACAAGGGAACGCCTGCTACGGCTGATCTGAATGTAACCAATGCCTGCCTGCGTAACACACACGTATATGCTAAAAACATCAACGTGACGGCTAAGCTGACTACAGGGGGATCCGTGCTTGATGCAGGATATAAACTCACAAACCCGGGACAGGGCGGAAAGGTGAGTATAGCCAAGCTTTATGTGGTAAACGATAACTGGATATTCGCAAAGCAGGACAGGAACGGAAAATCACAGATCACGGTTTCCGACACTGTTAACGCGGATCCCGGTGAGGCACAAGTCAGTGGATCGGAGAACATTTGTCTCTGGTGTAATGACTACAGCGGATTGGCGCAGGTCTGCGGCGGCATGGTTCTCGTGACCGCGCCCAAAGCAGACCCCTTCAGGTTCATGCCTGTGATGGTCGATGCAGGCAGCTCCGGTGCGGAGCAGCCCAACAGACAGGGAACATATAAGTCCGGCAATACGATATGCTTCGGCCTGACCGAGAATAATTGAAAAAACAAAGCAAGAGGCTGTTTCGATGTAAACAGCCTCTTTTTTTATTGCCGGCTCAAAAAGAAAGGGGGACGAACAAATTGTTCGTCCCCGTAGCAGAGTTTATTTCCCGCCCGGGCCTCCGCCGCTTCCCCCGGCGTTCATACGGCCCATAACGGAAGTATCGATCCCACTGCCGTCGATCAGAGTGGAGGGGTCAGAACTCTGACCTTCGGAAGTCGAGGGAATCGTCCCTTCAAGCTGCCCTTTTATGCTCTGCGCACGAAGCGCTATAACCTCGTCGAGCATCGTATATGCAGCGGTGTACTCATCATATGTATAAAACGCTGTAGGATCCGTTTTAACAAGCTCATCGATCTGTGAGTGTATCCTTGAAGTAACTTTTTCATACTCGCCGTTTTCGACGTAATCCACGAGCATCTGAAGGTACTCATGATAGCGCGCATTGTACTCCTCATTCTCCAGCAGGATATCGAAGAAGTTTGTGGACTGCCAGCTGTCATCGATAGGATCGTTGATCATACTCGTCGCATCGGCCAAGGACGCTCGGCCATTTGAATCGACTTCGTCGATGGAGCCTCGCGGTGCAGTAAGGGATCCCCCCGTTTCCAACGGGTCCCTCCTTTCTGCATTAAACATACCACCAAAAGACAGGTTATAATCCCACGGAATGATGTTCAGCTGTCCGTCACTCTCGTACAGATAGTAGTTATGAGCCATGTTCCCCGAAAGCGAATCGCCGTTTACGGAAAACTCATGAACTGCCATGTATTTGAGCAGATTGTCGACGTCCATATACTCTTCTATCGTCGAAAGATCGCCCTCGGAGATCGCCTTGAGTGCTGCGACCACACGCTTATGATCCTTCTTCGAAGTCTGCGTCACCTCGCTGTTCCAGATCGTGGAATAACTGTCAAGGTCATCGTCGGTGTATTCAAGGTTCGATCCGCCGCCCGAGAAATCACCTCCGCCGGGGAAATCACCTCCGGGGCCTCCGCCCTGATTATCGCCGTCACCGAATCCGCCACGGTCCGGGAACTTTCCCTTGGGCATATTCTCAGGATCAAAATCGCCTCCCGGAAATCCATCGGGCATTTCAAAATCGTCGTTCTGACCATCAACATTCTCACGCTTCGGCGGATCCTTTCTCTTATCAGACGGGCCGTCACCGAAGTCCATATTCTCGGGCTTGTAAAGTTCACCGTTCTTCGTGCCGTAGTTTCTCAGCATGAAGCTGTCCTCGACCGCTTCGAGTGCGATATATACTCCCGTATATTCACCGTTGACGCTTATCTTTGCATAATTGTACAGCGACGCGTCAGCTCCCAGATATGCGTACATATCATAGATCACGGCTTCCTTCATGTTCGTGGCATCGGCGTAGTTATTGTTGAGGACAAGCTTATCGAGCCCGTGGCAGGTCTGCCCTTTAACATACTCGTCAAATTTGATCTTAAAGCTGTACCTGTCTGTCGTATCATCGTTTACGATATTCGTAAGGGATGTATTGCCCTTTGCCCTTATGCCGACGTTGTAAAACGTCTCTCCGTTTATGACGACATCACACGCCATGTACTGCTCATTGATCGCATTATCCAAAAGCTCCTGCCAGTCATCGTCACTCATGATTATATCCACGGTCATGACAGTGTCCGTATTAAAGAGCGCGTCCTCGTACTCCTGATCCATTCCGGTATCGCCCGCTGCCTCTTTGATCTGTGCACCCCATACCGTTTCATCGAGTCCGAACAGGCCTTTTGCGGCAGCCGATACGAGAAACACCGCAACAAGTGCGAGCGCGATAAGCGCGTATATGATCTTTCCTATATGCTTGTTTTCCGTCATCCGACAAACTCTCCGCTGTAGCTTACGAGCGTAGCATTCTTGACGCCTTCAAGGCCGCTTATGTTGTTGATGAATGAAGTAGTGTCATCTTTTAAACGTACCTGTGCCGTCAGCTCGATACCCGATGAGTTCACTGTCTTTGCCTTTGTAAGGTACTTTGAAACGCTCGATCTTGCCATATCCGTAGCCGCCTTCTCAGCCGCATCGTTGTCGCAGTTAACGACGAGGATATACGGTGTACCCGTCTGTTTGCGGTTCGCAAATATCAAAAGTATCACTCCGATTATCACCGATCCGACAAGTGCAAGCGGTATCATCCCCGCACCGATCACTATACCTACGGCTATAGACCAGAACAGGAAAACTATCTCCATCGGGTCTTTGATCGCAGCCCTGAATCTTACGATCGACAGAGCACCGACCATGCCGAGTGAAAGAACCACATTCGACGTTACCGCCATGATCACGAGTGTCGTAACAAGACACAGTCCTATAAGTGTCAGCGAAAATCCCGGGCTGTACATGATCCCTGTAAACGTCTTTTTGTACACCCAGAAGATGAACAGACTGATGATCACCGCGAACACCATTCCTATCAGAAGATCAGTCACGGTAAACTCCTGAATACTCTCCAAAAAACTGTTCTTAAATACATCCGAAAAAGTCATTTCAAACCTCCATCTCAGCCGAACCTGCGGCTTGCTTCATATTTTGAGAAACTCTGCTGTATAATATTCCCTTCATTGACTATCGTTTTGATTATGTCAGGGAGAAAATCATCGTACTTAACTTCCATAATCATCATGGACGCTTCATCCATCGCCGATATGTCATGGATATCATCAAGATAATCTTTTGAATAAACGCTCGTCCTGATCTTTGAATCAAACGTCACGCGGACATTACCCGGAGCATATATATACGGCTCTCTCTTATAACTTACGAGTACCTTCGGCCGAAGACCCTGCATGGTCATTGCCGCATGCAGTTCCCTCACAAGCTGCGCGGGATGATTTTTCATAAAATCCGTATCGCCCGAGAGTATGTCGCAGACCTCGTCCTTTGAAAGCCTGCATTCGCACTTCTTGCAAAGGTCTCTTATCTTCTGCTTCTTCTCGAGTGTCACATACTCAAGATCGTCGTTGTAATACCTTATCCTGAACTTCTCGCGCTCTCCCGTACCGATGATCTTTTCCTTTAGAGCCTTGTCTTCGGCATTGTCAAAATAGATGCTACGGATCAGGTACGTGCCATCCTCTTTTGTATGAGGATCAGATGATGCGATCGCTCGGAGCCTGTTCCTGATGCACAGGTACTGTCCGTAATCTATCTCATATTTGTTCTCGTGTCTGAATCTTGTCTCGTATCCCATGTCGTTCCCCTTTTTTGAAAGTTCATGGTCAAGATATTACCGACGCTCTGTGAACAAAATGTGTTCAAAGATTGTAAAGAATATGTCTGCCGATTTTCGTAGGTTTTGTGGTATAATAATGATGAGGGGATCTCCAGTAAAGGAGGTGTATGTATGAATAAGAAGGTACTGTTTATATTAATTGCGATTCTTGTGATAGGCGGCATAATTGGTGCTGTTGTACTCAGTAAGTACCTGTCGCGCATTCCCGACAATCCCAAAGACACAATAGGAAACTCGTCAGGCAATCTCAATAACAGGGGCCTGTTCTGCGAAGACGACGGCTACATTTATTTTGCCAATAAGAACGACAATAATTATCTGTACAGGATGGAGGCGAACGGCACCAATCCCGTCAGGCTTATCGAAGTTCCCGTTGCATACATAAATGCCGGCGGCGATTATCTCTACTTCTATTTCGATGATCCCGGCGGGACAAAGTTCATGGGTGTTTCCGGAAGGATGAGCGGTATATACCGTCTGAAGAAGGGCGAGAAAGATTTCGTATGTCTCCATAAGTGTACTTCCGGTGTCCTAAACCTTATAGGCAGCACACTCTACTACGAACACTATGACAACGAGAACGGCATGCAGCTCTACCACTGCTCGCTCGACGGAAAAGACAAAGGGCTTTCCGTTCCCGAGATAGTCAATCCCGCATGTGTCGTAAACGGTGACATATACTACAGTGAACAGGATTCACAGCTTCTGAAGATATATCGTCCGGGCACGAGCGAAGGACGTCCGTTCATGAATTACGCGGTCTACAATCCGGTTGTCGAAGGTACGGATATTTATTTCATGAACATGAACGATGATTACCATCTGTACAGATATTCACTGTCCGAGGGAACCCTTACACAGATAACAAATGAGCGTATAGATGCGTTTAACGTATACGGCGGTGTGATCTTCTATCAGCGCAATCACGATCCCGCGCTTATAAGAGTCGATGCCGACGGTAAGAATGCGATAGTCATCGCAGAAGGAAATTACGAAGATATCAACTGCACCGGAACGTATACTTTCTACTCTCCTTTCAAGGAGAAGACAACCTACATAACGTATACGTTCGGCGGAAACGGAGAATCAGTTGTTTTCGCTCCGCTCGATACCTCTGACTGAAGCCAGTTCGGATATGGTCTTTCTAAGCACCGGATGCATAGCGTTCGGTGCTATTTCTTTTAACGGACGAAGTACAAAATCACGGTTCGTCATATCGACGTGCGGTATCGTAAGATCCTCATCATCAACTATAACGTTATCATAAAGAACGATGTCCATATCGAGCGTTCTCGGTCCCCAGCGCACCTCCCTTACGCGTCCCGCATTGTCCTCGGCCTTATGAAGAAGTGTGAGCAGATCATGCGGATCAAGGAGCGTTTCAAGCTTTACGGCACCGTTGAGAAAATCATCCTGCTCAACTCCTCCGTACGGCGGTGTCTCTATGAAACCTGAAACTTTAAGAACTCTGACGTCATCACTGTTATTGATAAAGTCAATTCCGTCCCTCAGGTATTTCTCCTTATCTCCCATGTTCGATCCGATCGAAAGATATACGGTATGCCACCTGCGCTTTATCGTTATGCTGACGCACTCAAGCGGCAGGCCTATCGGAGCCCACGGTTTCTTGACGGTGACCTCGACGCTGCGGACTATCGGATAGTCTTTGAGCATCTTTGCGGCAAGACGTTCCGCAACCGTTTCTATAAGCCTGCACCTGTTTGTCTTCATCCACTTCGTGATGTTGGCGCATGCATCGGCATAGTTTACGGACTTGTTCAGATCGTCACTTTTTCCCGCACCGGAAGTATCAAAGAAAAGCTTTACCGATACAAGGAACTTCTGTCCGAGGTTAAGTTCTTCCTCAAACATTCCGTGATTTGCAAATACTTCAAGATCTTCGATCGTAATGTAATCCACAGCCAAACCTCCTAACTGTTACATATGCGTCTTAGCATTTTAAGTGCCATGAAGTTTTCCGAGACATCATGCACCCTGACTATCGATACTCCTGCAAGGCCTGCAAGTACCGTTGTTACTAATGTTCCCGGAAGGCGCTCGCCTTCGGGTACGTTAAGGACGTTTCCGATCATTGATTTTCTCGAACATCCCAGGAGCAGCGGATACCCTGTCTGTGTAAGTATCGGCAGTTCGTTGACGATCTTAAGGTTTTCTTCGAGCGTCTTGCCAAATCCTACTCCGGGATCAACTATTATCTTATCGGGCGCTATCCCCGCTTCTATAGCATGTTCCGCCATACCGATCAGGGCTTCTCCGAATTGGTTGACATAACTGTTCTCATATGTCATGACAAAGATCGCACCGGTATCTTTCACTACCGTCAGCATATCTTCGGGAACATTTACACCTTCTACGGTATTGATGATATCAGCTCCTGCGGCCATTGCATCCGCAGCCACGGACGGCTTTGTGGTATCAACCGATATGGGGATATCCGATACCTTCCGAAGTGCTTCAATGACAGGAATGACTCTTTTTGTCTCCTCTTCGGCCGATACCTTCTCGTGTCCCGGACGTGTGGATTCTCCGCCTATATCGATGATCGCGGCTCCTTCATCGATCATTTTGAGTGCATGGCTTACCGCGTCGTCTACAGTTTTATGTAAACCGCCGTCCGAAAAAGAATCGGGAGTCACATTAAGTATCCCCATCACATATGTCGCATTTTTCAGATCGTACTGTCGTCCTCTTATATCCATGGATTATCTCTTCTCTCTCAGTATCTGATGTTCATGACACGCTTGGCAACCGGCTTATGGCCATCTTCCGTCGCCTTGCACATAAAGCATTTCCTGGATGCCTTGTCGGCGCGGTACAAAAGCCCCGTAAGGTTTTGTTCGTCGGCTGCCGCTTCGTTACCGTGGTTGATGATCGCGGTCACGATCTTCTCCGTTTCAGCTTCGCTGTATCCGCACTCTTCCAATATGAAAGGTGCTACGGCTGCGCTTGCGATCTCATGCTCAGTTCCGTCCTCATACTGCTCCGGCCTTCCTATGTCGTGAAGAAGTGCCGCGGCATATATGACATCCCGATCGATCTTTATCCCTTCATCTTCCGCCATGAGAGTCGCTATCCTTGCAACATCGAGGAAGTGATCCATGCCGTGTCTGCAAAATTTTCTGTCGGCCTCAAGCTCTTCGATCCGCGAAACTCTCGTCCTGTATTCATCGTTTTTAAGTATATGGTTTACTCTGTTCATTATCTTAAAGGCCGGCCTGCGGCTTTTCGAAAATCATTCAGGTAAGACAGTGATCCGCATGCCACAACAGCGGCATCTCCTATGTCATTTGCGGCCTTCGTTGCCCGCTCATATGCATCCGCGATACCCGCGCACTCGTAAACTTTTTCACAATACCCTCGTGCACACTCGGCAAGCTTTGCCGCGGGAAGTGCACGCGCATTGTCTGGTGTCTCGACCGTAAATATCATCTCCGCCCTGCCGGCAAGAGATGCCATAACGCTCTCATAATCCTTATCCGCGAACACACCCATGACAAGGATAACTTTATGATCCGCAAGCTCGATGTCGATCGTATTTCGCAGTTTCCTTGCGGCATCCGGATTGTGTGCGCCGTCAACGAATACCTTAGGGCTCTGTCCTATCTGCTCAAACCTGAAAGGCCATCTGACCTTTTCAAATCCTTTTGCTATCACGTTATCGTCGATATTTAATACCTTGAGCGTCCTGTATGCCAGCGCGGCATTCTCCGTCTGAAACGTTCCCGCAAGCGGTATCTTCATACCCGATACGGCCGCGATATCTTCTTTTCCGACAACATTTAACTTACTGCCCGTATGGGCACATTGCTTTTTTACGACCGGGAGGACTTCATCTTTTGTATCGCTTATTATCACCGGACAATCCGATGTGATTATGCCTGCTTTGACTTCCGTTATCTTCTCGATCGTATCTCCGAGATACATCATGTGATCGAGACTTACGGATGTGATCACGCAGCACATCTTGTTCGCAACGATGTTCGTGGCGTCATCCCTGCCACCCATTCCGCATTCGAGTATGACCGCATCGCAGTGATTTTCCCTGAAGATATAAAACGCCATCGCGGTCTCAAGTTCGAACTGCGTCGCACTCTCCCCGCATGCCTTGCTAAGCTTTTCATTCGCCTCGGCAACGGCCGATACAGCGCGTGCATATTCATCACATGTTATGGGCACTCCGTCGATCATATAGTGGTCGTCAATGCCCGTTATCGCCGGTGAATAATACATGCCGGCATGAACTCCCGCTTCGGTCAGAGCGCTCATTATCATGGCGCATGTACTGCCCTTTCCGTTCGTTCCCGCCACATGAATAAAACGAAGATCAGCCTCGGGATTGCCCAGAAAGTCACAAAGCCCGCGTATACGCTCAAGGCCCGGACGGCTTCCCAGCGAAGCTGATCTTTCAATATAATCACATGCCTGTTCGTAATCAAACATCAGTCGATATCATCAGCATCAAGCGCATGGGAATTGAGGCTCATCGTGTTGAGCGTCCTGCGCTTCATGCGCATCTTCTCGGACTTCTCAAGAATAAAGTTCTTGATCTGCTCCGACTTTTTGATATGTACGAGCTTCAAAACCTTGTCGGTCGTATCGCTCGTGTAGCATACGACGGTGCCGAGTCCGACCATCTTTTCAAGCAGCGATCTCTCAAGCTGCACGTCAACGATCTTGTACATGTAGCAGTCATTTATAACCGTGTTGAAAAAGCCCGTCTGCTTTGTCAGTATCTCTTCCTTGAGCATGTATTTCGTGAATGTCCACGGAAGTCCGAAAAACAGCCAACGCTTTCTCTCGGTAAATACGGGAACCTCATCCTGGTATTTGAGCTCAGGATCCTGTGCCTGTGTGCTCTCTTCGATCATATTCTTTTCTTCAGCCATGATCATCCTCCTGTTATTTGAGTGTCAGTCCGAAGTATCTTGCGATACCGGTTGCATCGGCAACCCCGAGCTGCTGGAGCTGTGCGGGTGTCGATAAGTGGTTCTGCAGATCGGACGGGCATGTGCAATATGCATGCTCGACTATGACCGCGGGAATGCCTGCGGACTTTGCCTTGTTGATCAGTGCATAATAATCTTTCGGTGTTCCGTCGGGATATGTCGAAACCGATGATGAACGTGTACATATACCCGTTCCGTTCGGGTCAGTCTTCCAGTTGTTTACGGGAAGACCGGTCGCTGTAAGGCACGGAAGTATCTGCTGCGCCAAACCGAAACCTGCAAGGCAGATGTCGGGGCGGTAGAAAGCGTTGGGTATTATGATCTTGCTGCCCGACTGCGCGGGATCCATATCGGGATCGTAATCATTATGAAGGCCCACTATAACATTCGCACCGCATGCTTTTGCGTAGTTGACCCTGCCAGAGAGACATCCGCCCGTTGTCGAAGGATCGGCACCGTAAGGACAGTCAAGCGTGCTCCTCGTCATGTATACGGTCACGCCGCTGTATCTCTCAAGCTCCTGCTTGCAGTACATCGCAATCGCAAGGTTTGCGTATCCTTCCTCGAATCCGTTGTAGTGGCATCCGAGATGTGTCGTATCATGCCCGGGATCGAGCACGACAACAACCTTCTTCTTCGCAGCGGCTTTCTTTTTCTTTGCCGCAAATGCCGTCCGAGGTGATGCGACCGTAAATGCTATCGCAAGCGCAAGGCCCACACATACGAAGCGTTTTATCTTTGCAATTGTTTCTTTTCTCATATGATTCTCCTTTTTGATTCAGTTGCTATTATATAATGAAGACGGGGCTCTTGCAAATTACCACAAGATAAGTTAATATATCTCTTGATAGTTAAATCGGACCACAACATTTTGTGTTTTTCAAGGAGGAGGACGCCATGGAAGCTTTAGAGAATATCCGCACACGCCGCAGTATCCGCAAGTTCACCGACGAGCCTGTCGATCACGCAGTTCTGGAGAAGATCGTTGAAGCGGCTTCTTACTCTCCTTCATGGAAGAACACACAGATAGTCAGATACATTGCGATCGATGATCCCGCTCTTAAGGACAAGATCGCAAAGGAGTGCACCACAGGTTTCGTATATAATGCGGCACCCATGGAGTCGGCTCCGATGCTCATCGCTGTTACCGTCATCAAAGGAAGATGCGGTTTCGAAAAAGACGGAAGCTACACGACATCCCGTAAGGATACATGGCAGATGTTTGATGCAGGTATCGCTACACAGACTTTCTGTCTGGCGGCTCACGAATACGGACTCGGTACCGTTATTATGGGAATATTCGACGATACTCTCTCGGATGTGCTCGAGATCCCCGAGGATCGGGAACTTGTCAACATCATCTGTATCGGACATCCCGACGAATCACCCGAAATGCCGAAACGCAAAACGGTGGCTGATCTTCTTACTTACAAATGATTATTTGAGTTCCCTTTTCAGGGAACTCTTTTTTTAAAGACATACAGGGAGGAAAAATCATATGCGACACTTAATGAGTCCCATGGACTTTACCGTGAAGGAGCTCGACGCTCTCATGGATCTTGCGGAGGACATCCAGAAAGATCCTGCAAAGTACGCACACAAATGCGACGGAAGGATACTGGCGACATGCTTCTATGAGCCTTCCACAAGAACAAGACTGTCATTTGAATCGGCGATGCTTCGTCTCGGAGGACAGGTACTCGGATTCGCGACTGCCGATTCTTCATCCGCGGCAAAGGGCGAGAGCGTTTCCGATACCATCAGGATCATATCAAGCTACGCTGATATATGTGCGATGCGCCATCCCAAGGAAGGTGCTCCGATGGTAGCCGCAAGCAAGTCATGGATCCCGGTCATCAACGCAGGCGACGGCGGACATCAGCATCCGACACAGACGCTCACCGATCTGATGACGATACGCTCATTAAAAGGAAGCCTCGATAACATGACGATAGGCCTGTGCGGCGATCTTAAATTCGGCCGTACGGTACACTCTCTCATCAATGCCCTGATAAGATATGAGAACGTATCATTCGTGTTCATATCACCTCCCGAGCTTCGCATACCGGACTACATCAGGGAAGATGTTCTTATCAAAAACAACATAACGTTCAAGGAAGTCATAAAGCTCGATGACGTTATGCCCGAACTTGACATACTCTACATGACAAGAGTCCAGCGTGAGAGATTCTTCAACGAGGAAGACTACGTACGACTCAAAGATTTCTACATACTCAACAAAGAAAAGATGGCACTTGCCAAGAAGGATATGATGGTGCTGCACCCTCTTCCGAGAGTAAACGAGATATCCGTTGAGGTCGACGAAGACGAACGTGCGATGTACTTCAAACAGGTACGCTACGGCATGTTCATACGAATGGCACTGATACTGACGCTTTTAGAGATAGCATAAAGGAGACGCATATGTTAAACGTAGGAAAGATAGAAGAAGGATTTGTTCTCGATCATATGAACGCCGGCGAGAGTCTTCGCATATACCATGATCTTAAGCTTGATGAACTCGACTGCACGGTCGCCATGATCATGAATGCCAAGAGTGAAAAGATGGGTAAGAAAGACATCTTGAAAGTAGAATGTCCCATCGACATGCTCGATCTTGACGTGCTCGGATTCATCGATCATAAGATCACCGTTAACGTCATCAAGGACGGCGAGATCGTCGAAAAGAAACGGCTGTATCTGCCCAAAGAGATAAAGAACGTGATCAAATGCAAAAATCCCAGATGCATAACGAGCATCGAGCAGGAACTCGATCACATATTCGTTCTTACCGATCCCGAAAACGAAACATACAGATGCAAATACTGCGAGGAAACATATTCAAGAATTTAAGAATTCCGTCTTTAATCCGTCAAGCTCGTCATCAAGGCGTGTGACAAATTCCCGCGCCTTGGCGTCGCTGCCGTCATACAGGGCGATAATGCTGAGCCTGTCCGTGTAGCGAACGGTTATATCATGCCCGGAAATATTGCGTGCAACCGCATTCCCGAGCTTTTTGATGAACGCGGACAGCTCGCTTCCTTCAACCGCATCATCCGCGGGACCCGCGAAAATCACCTGATACGATCTTCCCTTTTTCTCCATCAGTTTGATCATATAGCAGAGCATTCGGACGTGTGACGGATGTACTATCCTGCGGCCGGCAAGAAGGTCGTTCTGAAGCCTTGTCTCAAGCATTGCGGACTTTGCCACAACTCCGGATAAATCTACTGCCATTCCTTCAACTGTCTGCTCTGTCAGATCTCCCCGGTCGTAAAGCCGCAGGAAAATCCCGGCAAGCTTCGGATCGAACTGTGACCCTGCGCATGTTACGAATTCGTTTCTTACCTCATCGGGTGTCAGTCTCTTTCTGTACACACGATTGGATGTCATCGCATCATAACTGTCTGCAAGGCACAGTATCCTTGCAACGAGCGGTATGTCCTCACCCGCCAGTCCGTCGGGATAACCGGTGCCGTCCCATCTTTCATGATGAAATCTGATCCCGTCGAGTACACCTTCTATCTCGGATCCCATCGAGCTCATGAGTTCATATCCTATCTCCGTATGTCTCTTCATGAGACTGTATTCTTCGTTCGTAAGTTTGCCGGCCTTGTTAAGCACGCTGTCGGCCACACCTATCTTACCGATGTCATGAACAAGACCTATATATCTGATGCGCAATATGTCTTCTTCCGAAAGCTCATACTCTTCCGCCATTTCCCTTGCAAGTGCTCCGGCATAAAACCCGACTCTTTCCGAATGTCCGCCCGTATACTCATCCCTTGCATCGATCGCTCCGGCTATCGTCTCGATCGTCGAATTCATCATCACGCTGCGCTGCTTCTCGTGCTCGCGAAATCCCGCTATGACGTCGTGTATTGTCTGCAATATCGTTGCGATCATAAGTCCGATAAGGCCAAGGCACATGTACGCACCGAATATGACGAATTCCGAAAAATAGAAACGCGCAAGTTCCACGAGTGAAAGTGCTATGAATGCGATACCGCCGAGCATGCTTATGCTGTAAGAACGTATCCTGCCGCTCTTTATATCAGCGGCAACGTTTACGAATACAAGTATCGCGCATACGGCTTCGAGCACATGGCTGAGCGGAAGTGTTTCATAAAGTTCGGCCACTCCTGCAACTGAAAGGATGATATTGACAGTAACAAGAATAAAAGACGCAGCCTCAACGATGACATATCTTCTGTGATAATGTCTGTGCTGCACTTCATCGAAATACATGCACGCAAGCGCGCCCACAAGCTCAAGTGTTATATACGAGAAAAATCGTGAAAGCGAAGGTCTTAAAAAGATGAACTGACGAAGTGCCGACTCGGAGAACATCCACATCGTAACGTCCATAACGAGAAGGCCCAGATATGC
>JAEEGL013403131.1_pt1 | contig 15604 bp, 10 predicted proteins | sample 9134231 | NCBI WGS metagenome assembly JAEEGL01 (sample SAMN16246548, study PRJNA631951) | gut metagenome | biome: gut microbiome; feature: rumen; material: fiber-attached | host: Bos | place: Iran: Karaj | collected 2018-10
TATCTCGGGACCGGCTTTCTGAACCGCGCCTCCAAGATCCGCATCCGTCTCCTTTCCCGGAACGCCAACGACCGTTTCGACGAAGCCTTCTGGCTGCGCCGCGTCCGTTACGCCGTCGATTATCGCCGCACCGTCATGGGCCCGGATTTCACCGCCTGCCGGCTGATCTTCGGGGAGGCCGACGGTTTTCCCGGTCTCACCGTCGACCGCTTTGACACGGTCCTGTCGGTTCAGATCCTTTCGCTCGGCATAGAAAAGCGGAAAGACCTCCTCCTGCCGCTGATCGTCCGGACGCTCCGCGAAGCGGGACAAAAGATCGATGCGGTTTATGAACGCAGCGATTCCGAGATCCGGGCGCTCGAGGGTATGCCCTGCCGGACCGGATTCTTCCCCGGCGAGGGCTTGTCCGAGCCGGACGGCGACGTCGTCATCAACGAAAACGGGCTGCGATTCTCGGTCGACTACCGAAATGGGCAAAAAACCGGCTATTTTCTCGACCAGAAATACAACCGCCTTGCCGCCGCCCGGCTGGCACCCGGCCGCCGCGTGCTCGACTGCTTCACCCACACCGGCGCCTTCGCCCTCCACTGTGCGAAGGCCGGCGCCGCGCAGGTCACCGCCGTCGATGTGTCGCGGGAGGTGCTCGACAGGGCCGCGGAGAACGCCGCGCTGAACGGGCTCTCCGACCGCGTCTCGTTCCTCTGCGCCGACGTCTTCGATCTTCTGACCGAGGCGGAAAGGCAGAAGCAAAAGCCCTACGACTATATCATCCTGGATCCCCCCGCGTTCACCAAGAGCCGCGACACCGTGAAGGACGCCGTCCGCGGGTATCGGGAAATCAACAGAAGGGCCATGTCGCTGCTGCCGCGCGGCGGCTATCTGGCCACTTGCTCCTGCTCCCACTTCATGACCGAGCCGCTCTTCAAGCGGATGCTCCACGACGCGGCCGAAGACGCCGCGGTTTCGCTGCGCCAGATCGAGGCCCGCCAGCAGGCTCCCGATCACCCCATCCTCTGGAACGTTCCCGAGACCGAATATCTCAAATTCTTTCTGTTCCAGATCGTCTGACGTCCTCCCTGATCGAAAAAGCGACCGGCGCGCCGCACGCGCCGAAATACCGAGGATTCCCCTTCCGGCCGAGATTTGCTCCGGCCGGATTTTTTATGGGAAAAAGGATTCAGCGCACGATACCCTATCTGCTGCTTCCGACGCTCACGCCGGGATAGTAATGGGTGAGAATCTCGCGGTAACCGGCGCCTGACAACGCCATGACGTTGGCTCCGTACTGACTCATCCCGACGCCGTGACCGTATCCGTGTACCGTGAAGAGCCAGCCGTTCTCGGTCCGCTGATACTCGAAGCGGCAGGAGCGGAGCGACAGCAGCGACCGCAGTTTTTTCGCCGTCAGAGCGACGCCTCCGTAGACCAGGACGCCCTGCCTTCCGTTTCCGTTCAGTTCCGAGGTCAGACGAAGCGCGCCGCCCGCCGAGACCGGGACCGCATCCGATCCGAAAAAGAGCTTCCGCAGCTCGGCGTCGGAGACCTTGACGGTGGTCACGCTGTCCTCCTCCGGCGTCGTCACCGAGACCAGATACGGCACCCGCCCTCCCCAGACGTTTTCCGACGATTCCGTCGTCTGCCAGGACCTGGCGTGGAAGAGGGCCAGCGCCGGCTGCCCCTCGTAGGTGATGATCTCTCCGGCGGTCGCCGTCACCGCCTCGCCCACCTTCTTGAGGATGCGGCTTGCCGTCGTCTTTCCGTAGCGAGCGGTCAGTTCCGCCTCCGACACGTAGGCTGCGCAGTGCTTGCTGTCGGTACACACGTCGGCGCCGCTTTCGTGCGTCAGGCCGCGGCCCATTTTATAAAGGCAGTAGCTCCGCGCAGCGACGGCCTGCGCTTTCAGCGCCTCGCTGTGAAAGGTATACGGCATTTCGGCCGCCACTACGCCGATCAGATAGTCCTCCAGCGCCATTTCTTCCATCCGGCCCTCCGCCTCGTGCCAGACGAGGAACGTCTCCGGCAATTCGAGCGTTTCCGACCGGCTTTCCGATCCCGACAGCTCTTCGGCCGGGTCCGGCGCGTTCTCCCGCACCGGTCCCACTTCGGTCTCCCATACCGGTTCCCCGATCCCGACGGCCGCCGGATCCCGTTCGGGACCGAGGGCCTCCGTTTCCGCCGGCCGGAACGAAACGGTCCGGCTCCCGACGCGCGCGCCGACGAGACCGCGCCCGCCGTCGGTCACCTCCGAGATCAGCGGCAGCGCGATCATCATCAGCCCCGCCGCGACGGCGCTGATACAGAAAGCGTGAATTCGCCAGTTCATTTTTTCTCCTCCTTTTCTTCCGTCACGTCCGGGGCCCTTCGAAGGCTCCGTTTTTTCGTATTATATATATGCCGGAGCCGCGGCCGGTATCTCTTCCTCGGCGATTTGTTCAAATTAGCAAAAAACGGCAAAACATTTTTGTAAACTATTTTTTACTGGAAACTATTGCATAATTTACCAAAATATGGTATTCTATTGTCACAAAATAAAAAAAGGAGTGTCTGAAATCCATGGAAAACAACATCAAAATCCTCATTGCCGACGAAAACACCGAATTTCGCCGGAGCTGCCGGTCGAATCTGGCCGGGTTCGGATACCAGAATATCACGGAGGCCGTCAACGGCGAGGACGCCCTGTATAAGATCGATAAGACGCACCCCGACGTGGTTCTCACCGACGTCTGGCTCTCCAAACTGGACTGTACACAGGTCATCCGCGGCACCCGGCTTCTCGATCTGCGTCCCGACCGCACCCCTGCTTTTTTCGTCTGTGCCGTCGTCAACAACCCGAATATGTTTGCCGAAGCGACCGAGGCCGGCGCCGAATACTGTATGCTCCGGCCGTTGGACTACAAGCAGCTCGACGAGCGGATCCGTCGGGTTTGCTCCCTTCGCGGGGCCGGCCGGAAGCCCGCTTCCGACGCCATGCCCGACATCGAAACGCAGATCACCCGCGTCATTCATCAGATCGGCGTCCCCGCCCACATCAAAGGCTATCAGTATCTCCGCACCGCCATCATGATGACGGTGACCGACGCCGACGTCATCAACTCGGTCACCAAGATCCTCTATCCCTCGGTCGCGAAAAAATACGCCACCACGTCGTCCCGCGTCGAGCGCGCGATCCGCCACGCGATCGAGGTCGCCTGGGACCGGGGCGACGTCGAGACGCTCAATTCCTATTTCGGCTACACGATCCAGAACAGCCGGGGCAAGCCGACCAATTCGGAGTTCATCGCCATGATCGCCGACAATCTCCGCCTGCAGAACAAACTGTCCTGAGTCCCTCTCTCACCCGCGCGAATCTTCGGATCGCGCGGTTTTTTCTTTTTCGGGCCTCGCCGCGTGTTTTCGGCCTCTGAAACCGACCGCCGGGGGAAAAAGTTGTAAATTTTTTGGAAATGATAAAAAAAAGCCGTGCGGGAATTGCAATCACGGTTCAAATATGATACAATAAAGTGATAGCATAAAGATATAGATATTAGGTTTCCGCGAGGCAGCCGGCAAGGAGCGAACGAAAAATGGATAAGCCCTCCGTTTTTACCTGGAATTATTTTGTCGATCAGATCAAATCCATCGGATTCCTCGACATTCTCGACATTCTGCTCGTCACCGTGCTGCTCTACTACGTCTATATCTTCATCCGGGACCGCCGGGCCGGCCGCCTCGCCGTCGGCGTCGCCTTTCTCGCCGCCGTCATGCTGCTCAGCTCGCTCCTCGGCCTGAGCGCGATGTCCTACATCATGACCAGCATCTTCCAGATCGGATTCGTCGCGCTTGTCGTCGTCTTCCAGCCGGAGCTGCGCTCGGCCCTCGAAAAAATGGGCGGCGAGCCGCTGAAATCCCTCCGGAATATCGGAGAAAACAAAGAGAACGCCTCGGCCGCTCCGTACGTCAACGAGCTGTGCCACGCCGTCGCCGAGCTCGCCAAGACCAAGACCGGCGCCCTGATCGTCATCGAGCGCTCCACCAAGCTCGGCGAGATCATCAAGACCGGCGTCGTCGTCAATGCCGATCTCTCGACCTTCATGATCCGGAATATCTTTTACGAGGGCGCGCCGCTCCATGACGGCGCCCTGCTCATCCGCAACTGGCGTCTCTACGCCGCCGGATGCTTCCTGCCCCTCTCGACAAACGAAAATATCATCAAGGATCTCGGGACCCGCCACCGCGCCGGGATCGGGATGAGCGAAGAGAGCGACGCCGTCGTCATCATCGTCTCGGAGGAGAGCGGCACGATTTCGATCGCCAACGGCGGGCAGTTCCAGCGCGGCTTCACCTACGGCTCGCTCAAGCGCGAGTTGGAAAATCTCTTCGTCACCCAGAACGGAAAAACCATGACGCGCTTTATGCCGCACATCAAAAAAGATCCCCGGCAGGACAACTGAAGGAAAGGAGGCCTCATCCGTGAACGAGAACAATAGATTGCCCGACGCCGCCAATACCGAAGACCGGGAAAACGACGGCAATCTGGTCATCAAGCGCAACCGGGTCGTTGACTTCATCGCCAAGATCGTCTGCCTGCTTCTGGCCTTCTTTCTGTGGTATTACGCCTCCTCCGAGGAATCGACGGTGCGCGAGGAGACCTATTCGGTCCCCGTCCGGATCGTCAACGAAAGCGGCTTTTCGGTCCTGTCGGGCGACGACGTCACGGTCGACCTCACCGTGGCCGGGAAGCGCACGATCGTCAGCCGCCTGACAGGCGAAGATTTCGACGCCTACGTCAACATCTCCGGCGTCACCGCCGCCGGCCGCTACCGCTTTGACGTTCAGTTCGATCTGCCGAACGGCGTCACGATGATCAAGACCAATCTCAGCTCGATCACCGTCTACATGGACAACACCTCCTCCGTCACCGTTCCGGTCAAGGTAGACGTCACCGGCTATATGCTGGAAAACGACTATGAGCTCGGCCTCAGCGCCGTCACGACCGACGTCAGACACGTCACCGTGACCGGCCCGGAATCGGTCCTGAATACCATCGAATACGCCTATCTGCTGGCCGACATCGGCCGCGTGACGAGCACCGTCCGTTACAGCGGCGACCTGATCCTCATCGACACCGAGGGCAACCACGTTACCAACAGCTATCTCTCCTGCTCCTCGACCACCGCCACGGCCGTCATTCCGGTCTACAAATACCGCGACGTGCCGATCGGCGTCACTTACCGGTACGGCTACTTCAACAGCGGCAACTGCGACGTCACCGTCGAACCGGCCGCGATCCGGATCCGGGGCGAGGCCGACGCGGTGGACGCCGTCGTCATCTCCTACGAAATCGACGAGAAAGCCATCTCGGAAGACGTCTCCTACAACTTCGGCATCTCGCTCCCCGCCGGCGTACAAAATCTCAGCGATGCCGACTCGGTATCGGTCTCGATCCGGCCGCGCGGCATGAGCACCAAAACGATCTATCTGTACAGTATCACCGTGATCAAACCGGACAACCCGCAGCTGTCGTACGAAGATCTTTCCCAGCGGCCGATCGCGATCCGCCTCTGCGGCGAGACCACCTGTCTGGCCTCCGTCACTTCCGCATCCGTAAAAGCCGTCGTTGATCTCAGCGACCAAAGCGGGATCGGGACGGTGGAGACACCGCTGAGGATCGGCTTCTCGCAGGATATCAGCGGGCTGGTCTACGAACTCGGCGAATACACCGTCCAGATGCGGATCATCGGCTGACGGGGGCGGCGTCAATGAAAATCATAGTCAGAAATATCCGCTTGCCCCTCACGGCATCGGACAGTGAGGTAATGGAGCAGGCCGCCCGGCGGCTTGCTCCGTTCGTCGGTAAAAAGGACGTCCTGTCACGCTCGGTCTTCCGTCGGTCGGTCGACACCCGGCACGGGGCGGTCACGCTGGTCTACGCGGTCGCCGTCGACTGCGCGGCGCCGGTTCCTCCCGACGCGCTGGCCGGACTCGACTGTGCGGTCCTTGAGGAAAGCGATCCGACCGTCGGCCTGACGCCCGGCAACGATCTTCCGGAGGGCCGGCCGGTCATCGTCGGCTTCGGCCCCTGCGGAATGTTCGCCGCGCTGATGCTGGCCGAGGCCGGCTACCGGCCGATCGTGATCGAGCGGGGAGACAATGTCATGACGCGCACCCAGAAGGTCGGCCTCTTTCTCCGGACCGGCGTCCTCGATCCCGACTGCAACGTTCCGTTCGGCGCCGGCGGCGCCGGTACCTTTTCGGACGGCAAGCTCGTCACCCGAACGCACGACGCGCGCTGCCGCTACGTTCTGAGGCGGCTGGCCGAATTCGGCGCGCCGGGGGATATCCTCATCAACGCCAAGCCCCATATCGGAACGGATCGGCTGCTCGGCGTGGTCGCCGGATTTGACGCCCGCATCCGGGAGCTGGGAGGCGAGATCCGATACCGGACCCGTCTGACCGGCTTCCGCACCGACGCCGGCCGGATCACCGCCGTCAGGACCGAGGAGGGCGAGATCGGCTGCGGCTGCGTGATCCTCGCGATCGGGCACAGCGCCCGCGATACCTACGCCATGCTCGCCGACGCCGGTTATCTTTTGACGCCGAAGCCCTTTTCCGTCGGCGTCCGTATCGAACATCTCCAATCCGATATCGACCGGGCCGTCTACGGATCCTATGCCGGTCATCCGAAGCTCGGGCCGGCCGAGTACGCTTTCTCGCGCCGCGTCGGAGAAGAATGCGTCTATACCTTCTGTATGTGTCCCGGCGGCGAAGTGATCGCGGCGGCCTCCGAGGAGGGCGGCGTCGTCACCAACGGCATGAGCCGCTACCGCCGCGACGGCAGAAACGCCAACGCCGCGCTTGTCGTCGCGGTCTCGCCCGACGATCCGATCGGCTTCCAGCGTACACTCGAGCAAAAAGCGTTTCGTCTCGGAGGCGGCGGTTTCGCCGCGCCGGTGCAGACGGCCGGCGATTTTCTCACCGGACGCCGCGGCACCGAGCCGGACGCCGTCCTTCCCACCTACCGGAGAGGCGCCGTTCGCACCGCCGATCTGACAGAGCTCTTTCCGGAGCGGATCGTTTCGATGCTCCGCCTCGGACTGACCGATTTTGAAAAACGGCTCCCGGGCTTCGCTGCGCCCCACGCGCTTCTGACCGGCGTCGAGACGCGCACCTCCTCCCCCGTCCGCATTCCGCGCGGCGAGACCATGATCGCCTTCGGGACCGACAATCTCTATCCCTGCGGTGAAGGCGCCGGCTATGCCGGCGGGATCACCTCGGCCGCCGTAGACGGTCTGCGCGCCGCCGAAGCCGTGATCCGCCGCTACGCACCCTATCGCGGCTGAAAGCCGCTTCCCTACGAAAGGCACGTTATGATACGATACAAAGAATGGCAAATCGGCTCCCGGGCGGATCCCGACGGCCGCATCGCCGGCATGGCCGCCCGTCTCGGGATCCGGTTCCCCACCGCGCTCCTGCTTTCGCAGCGCGGGTACGGCACCCCGGAGGAGGCCGCCTCTTTCATCCGTCTGGAGACCGAGGTCCTCCGCGATCCCTTCCTGCTTCCCGATATGGACCGCGCCTGCGACCGGATCCTGACGGCGCTCGCGCGCAAGGAAAAGATCGTGATCTACGGCGACTACGACGTAGACGGCGTCACCGCCGTCAGTCTGCTCTGCCTCTATCTCCGCGAAAAAGGCGCCGACGTCGGCTATTACATCCCCAACCGCGTCGGGGAGGGCTACGGCATCAACTGCGAGGCCCTTCAGAAGCTGGCCGAGGAGGGTGCCTCGCTCTTCATCACCGTCGATACCGGCGTGACGGCCGTCGAGGAAGTGGCCTTCGCCAGCCGTCTCGGCTGCGATACCGTCATCACCGATCACCACGAATGCCGCACTCTGCTGCCCGACGCCGTCGCGGTCATCAATCCGCGCCGCCCCGACAGCCGGTATCCCTTCCGGGAGCTCGCCGGCGTCGGCGTCGCCTTCAAGCTCGTGACGGCGCTGGAATACACCCTTCGCCGGCAGGCCGGCAAGCCGACCGAAAACTTCCTGTCCGATATCTGCCGGCGTTACATCGACCTCGTCGCGCTCGGCACCGTCGCAGACGTGATGGCGCTGCGCGACGAGAACCGGCTAATCGTCAGCATGGGGCTCCGTCAGATGGAAATCTCGCCGCGTCCCGGCGTCAGGGCCCTGCTGGAGGCCGCGGAAAGCGGAAAGAACCGCCGTCGGAAGCCGATCACCGCTTCGATCATCAGCTACACGCTGGCGCCGCGGATCAACGCCGCCGGACGGCTGAGCAGCGCCTCGCGGGCAGCCGAGCTTTTTCTGACCGACGACAGTCAAAAAGCGGCCGCGATCGCCGAGGAACTCTGCGAGACAAACCGCCGACGCCAGACGGAGGAAAACAAGATCGTCGACGAGATCCAGCGCCGCATTGAAGCCGATCCCAGGATCGGCGCCTCTCCCGTCATCGTCCTCGACGACGACGGATGGAACCACGGCGTCATCGGCATCGTCTCCTCCCGCATCACCGAAAAATACGGCCGTCCCTCGATCCTCATTTCCTTCGAGGGCGACGTCGGAAAGGGCTCCGGCAGAAGCGTGAAAGGCATGGATCTCGTCGCGGCGCTGACGAGCTGCAGCGATCTGCTGATCCGGTACGGCGGCCACGAGCTGGCGGCCGGGCTCTCGGTCCGCCGCGAGAATCTGCCCGCACTGCGGGATCGCCTGAACGCCTACGCCGCGGCACATCTCGGCGACGAGGAGCCCATCTCGGTCCTCCCCATCGACTGCGAACTCCTCCCTGAGGAGATCACCCTCGCGCAGGCGGAGGAGCTGTCCCTCTTAGAACCGTGCGGGACTGCCAATCCCGTCCCGCTCTTCTTTCTCGGCGATCTCACCGTCGTAGAATGCCTGCCGATCGGGCTCAACCGCCACTCCAAATTCCTGCTGGAAAAGGACGGCGCCCGCTTTTCGGCCGTCTGCTTCGGCAAATCGCCGGAGGAGCTCTGCTTTGCCGCCGGCGATCGCTGCGACATTGCCTTTCAGCTCACCGTCAATGAATTTCAGAACGTCCGCTCGGAGCAGCTCCTCATCCGCGACATCCGCTTGACCGCCGAAAGCGACGCCGCTATGTCCCGCAGTCTGACCGAATACCGCGACGCCCGGGACGGCGACGGACCGCTCTCCGACGCGATCCTGCCCCGCCGGGACGACTTCATCGGCGTCTATCTCAAATTGAAGCGCCATCTGCCAGACGAATCGGGAACGGTCTGCCTGCATCTGCTGCTGAACGAACTGAACGCCACCCCGGGGCCGAACGGTCCCATCACCTACACGCGGCTTCGTCTCACACTGGACATCCTGGCCGAAACCGGCGTGATCGGGCTGAAACCGAAAGACCTCTCCTGCCCCGGGCGGGAACAGGTCCTGATTACGATTCCGAATCTCGATACGAAAGTGAATCTGGAAAAATCATGCTTATACAGACAGTTGACGGCAAGGACGACTTTGCCGACATAGAAAAATTGCTCCTGACGCTCGAGGGGACCGGGAAAAAGTACGACGTCGAAAAGATAAAAAAGGCCTACCTCTACGCCAGGGAACTCCATAAAGGCCAGTACCGGTACAGCGGCGAGGAGTACATCAGCCATCCCGTCGCGGTCGCCGAGATCGCCGCCGGCATGGCCCTCGACACCGATTCCATCTGTGCCGCCTTGCTCCACGACACCATCGAGGACTGCGGCAGCCGGACCTCACTCGCCACGATCAAAAAAGAGTTCGGCGACGACGTCGCATCGCTGGTCGACGGCCTGACCAAACTGGTGCAGATCCCCTTCGAGGACAAGGAGGAGGAGCACGTCGAAAACCTGCGGAAAATGTTTCTTGCCATGTCCAAGGACGTCCGCGTCATCTTTATCAAGCTGTGCGACCGTCTCCACAATATGCGGACGCTTGGCGCCAAGAAGGATGAAAAGCGCCGCGTCACCGCGCTGGAAACCATGCAGGTCTTCGCGCCGCTGGCTCACCGGCTCGGCATGCAGCGGATGAAGCACGAGCTGGAAAACCGTTCGCTCGAATATCTTGATCCGATCGGATACGAGGAGATCAAGAACAATATCGAAAAGCGTTACGGCGAAAACCGCGACTTCATCGAGCGCGCCCGCAATCAGATCTCCGACAAGCTCACCGAATCGGGCATCCATTTCACTCTGGAGGGCCGCGTCAAATCGGTTTACAGCATTTACCGCAAAATGTATCAGCAGAATAAGAGTTTCGACGAAATCTTCGATTTCTACGCGCTGCGCGTGATCGTCGACACCGAAGAGGAATGCTACGTCGTGCTCGGCATGATCCACGAGATGTTCAGCATGGTGCCGGGCCGGTTCAAAGACTACATCTCGACGCCGAAGCCCAATATGTACCGTTCTCTCCATACTACCGTCATGGGCCGGAACGCCATTCCCTTCGAGGTGCAGATCCGCACCTGGGAAATGCATCAGATCGCCGAATACGGCGTCGCCGCCCACTGGAAATACAAATCCGGCGAAGAGAGCAAGGAGGAGATCGACCGCAAGCTGAGCTGGATCGCCAAGCTGATCGAGACCGAGGACGACACCCGGGATCCGGAAGAATTCCTCCAGGCGCTGAAGATCGACATCATGCACGACGAGACCTTCGTTTTCACGCCGAAGGGAGACATCATCACCCTGCCGCAGGGCGCCACCGTCATTGATTTCGCCTACGCCATCCACTCCGAGGTCGGCAACAAGATGGTCGGCGCCAAGATCAACGGCATGATCGTCCCGATCGATCGGGTGCCGCAGAACGGTGAGATCGTCGAAATCATCACCTCCTCCGCTTCCCACGGACCGTCCCGCGACTGGATGAAGATCGTCCGGACCGGCGAAGCGCGCAACAAGATCCGTCAGTGGTTCAAGAAGGAACAGCGTCCCGAAAACATCGCCGTCGGCCGCGGCGAGGTCGAACGGGAGCTTCGCCGCATCGGCCGGCCCTATACGGAGGCCCAGAAGAACGAGATCCTCGCCAACATCAGCAAGCGCATGGGGATCCACGAGATCGACGATCTCTACAATACCATCGGCTACGGCGGCCTGACGGTCTCCAAGATCGCCGCCAAGCTCCGCGATGAATTCGACCGCGTGGTCAAACCCGAAGAGGTCCTTCCGCAGGAGGCCGATCAGGTCCAGACCGTCAAACGGAAAAAGACCACCGGCGGCGTCGTAATCGACGGCGTCGACGGACTCTCGGTCAAGTTCTCCAAATGCTGCAATCCGCTGCCCGGCGATCCCATCATCGGTTTCGTCACGAAGGGCTACGGGATCTCGATCCACAAGCAGGACTGCCCCAACGTCATCTCGGGGCTGAAGGATCCCTCCTATCTCAACCGGTGGCTCAACGCCCGATGGGAAAAAACCTCGCCCCAGAGCGGGAACGAATTCGAGGCCCAGATCCGCATCACCGCCCAGCCCGCCATCCGGCTGATCGCCGACATCACCTCGGCGCTGGCCGACATGAAGGTCGCTCTGCTCCATATCGCCACCCACAACCGCTCCGACTGCACGCTGATCGAGCTGACGGTCTCCTGCCGGGATCTGGAACATTTCTCCTCCATTGTGTCTCGCCTGCGCACGGTGGACAACGTCGAGGACGTCTCGCGGGGGCGCACCACATGAAGGCCGTCCTGCAGCGCGTCAAGGAGGCAGCCGTCACGGTCGGCGGTGAGACGATCGGCGCCTGCGGCGTCGGATTCCTGATCCTGCTCGGCGTCGAAAAGGGCGATACCGAACGGGACGCCGAACGGCTGGCCGCCAAGATTTCCCGCCTGCGCGTCTTCAACGACGAAAACGGGAAAATGAATCTGTCGCTTTCCGACGTCGGCGGCTCGATGCTCGTCGTCTCGAATTTCACGCTCTGCGCCGACTGCCGTCACGGAAACCGGCCCGATTATTTCGGGGCCGAAACGCCGGATAAGGCCGAGCGCCTTTACGAATTTTTTGCCTGCCGCGCCGCCGCACTGTCGGGGCGCCCCGTGCAGACCGGACGGTTCGGAGCCGATATGGAGATCCGGCTCGTAAACGACGGTCCGGTCACCATCACGCTGGAAAGCGCCGCGCTCCTGCGGCCGAAGGACCTGCCATGATCCTGTCTGTTCAGGGAGACGTCGGTCTCACCTACTGTCAGAACCTCTGCCTGATTTTTTTCCCCGGTGCCCGATTCCCCCGGGACGAGAAGCCGGGCCCCGGCGTGCCCGAGGCGTCGGTCGAACTCCGGGAAGAGGCCGGAAAACTGCTGGCCTTCGTGCGGCTCCTGTCCGACGGCAGCGCCGCCGAGGGGACCGCTTCTACCGTCCCCTCGGATTTCGTCAGCTATGACCGCGCCGTCAAAACCGTCGTCGGAGAGGCTTTCCTCGAGGCCGGCTGCCGCCTTTCCGGTCAGCTCCCGCCGTGGGGCATCCTGACCGGCGTCCGTCCGACCAAGATCGCGGCCGAGATGCGGCGCCGGGGACTCGCCTGCGAAGCTGTCGCCGACGCCCTTTGCCGCGAGTTTCACGTCCGTCCCGACAAAGCCGCGCTGCTCGCCGACGTCACCGAGACACAGGCGGCTCTCGCGCCGCTCGCGGGCCCCGGGACCTGCTCGCTTTACGTTTCGGTCCCCTTCTGTCCCACCCGCTGCCGCTACTGCTCCTTCGTCTCGTATGCGACGCCCCGCTATCTCGCCATGCTGCCCGACTATCTGGAGCAGCTCTGCCGCGATATCGAAGCCGTCTGCGCCGGGATCCGCGAACGAGGCGAGCACCTCACGACCGTCTACGTCGGGGGTGGCACCCCCACCGTCCTGTCGGCTGATCAGCTGCGGAAGCTGCTCTCGGCCATCACCGCTTCCGCCGATCTGTCCGGCCTGCTTGAATTTACCGTCGAGGCCGGCCGGCCCGACACCGTCACCCGGGAAAAATGTGACGTCATGCTCGCCAACGGCGTAACGCGCACCAGCATCAACCCACAGATCCTCGACGACGGCGTTCTCCGGCTGATCGGGCGGCAGCATACCTCGGAGGACTTTCTGCGTGCCTTCCGTCTCGCCCGGGAAGCGGGCTTCCGCGTGATCAACACCGACCTGATCGCCGGTCTTCCCGGCGCGTCGGAGGAGAGCTTCCGCGCCACCGTCGACACCGTCGCCGCGCTGGCTCCCGAAAACGTCACGGTCCACACCTACTGCGTCAAGCGCGCCGCCTCTTTTACGGAGGAGGCCGCCGAAAACGGTGACGCCCTCGGGATCTATTCCTTCTCGGGCGGCGATACCGGCGACTGCCTCGATTACGCCTCCCATACGCTCCGGAAGGCCGGTTACCGGCCTTATTATCTCTACCGCCAGAAAAACGCGCGGGGCAACCTGGAGAACGTCGGCTACTGCCTCCCCGGCACCGAGGGGCTCTACAACGTCTTCATCATGGAAGAATGGCAGGACATCCACGCGGTCGGCGCCGGCGCCGTCTCGAAACGGATCGGCGGCCGGGGCGAAAAGATCCGGCGCATATTTGAACCCAAATATTCATACGAATATCTCAACAGAAACGATCCCGGTCTGTCCGGGCACGAAAGGAAACCGCTTCCGTGAATACGATCGAAACCAAAAGACGAAGCCGATTCTTCTCCGGCGTCGCGGCGCTGACGCTGGCCAACCTCTTCGTCAAGGTCGTCGGCCTGGTCCTCAAGATCCCGCTCCGCCACCTGCTGACCGACGCGGGCATGGTGTACTACAACAACGCGTACGATATCTACGCCTGGCTCTTCACCGTGGCGACCACCGGCCTGCCCGTCGCGGTCTCGCTGATGGTATCGGAGGACCGCGCCAAGGGCAACGTCCGCGAAACGCGCAAGATTTTCCGCGTGACGATGCTGCTCTTTATCGTCGTCGGCATCGCCGGCATGTCGGTCATGCTCTTCGGCGCGCCGCTTTTTGAAAAGGCGTACAAGATCGAGAACAGCGCTTACTGCATGATGGCGGTCGCCCCGACGCTCTTCTTCATCTGCGTCGCCAGCGGTCTCCGCGGCTATTTCCAGGGCTATCAGCGGATGACGCCCACCGCCGTCTCCGAGGTGATCGAGGCGATCGGAAAACTCGCCATCGGCCTGCTGCTGGCGCACTTTGCCATTCGGCAGGGCTATCCGCTTCACATCGTCGCCGCCTACGCCGCCCTCGGCCTCACGATCGGCGTCGCGGGAGGCATGGTGTTCCTTCTGATCTCCAAGCTGCTCTTCCGCCCCGAAAAATACGACGTCGAGTTCGCCTCGGTGGCCGATGAGACACTGCCGGTCCGGAGCTCCGGCAAGATCCTCGCCGCCCTCATCCTGATCGCCGTCCCGATCACGCTGGCCAACTCGGTCATGAGCTTTTCGACCATGCTGGACGGCATGATCCTCTCCCGCCGCCTGCAGAGCATCGGATTCAGCGAAGAGATCGCCAAGGTCATGATCGGCAACTACAAGACCTGCGCTTCGCCGCTCGCCAACCTGCCGCCGACGCTGGTCACACCGATCACCGCTTCGATCATCCCGCTGATGTCGGCGGCCATCGCCTCCGGCAACCGGGACCGCGCCAGACGCGTCATGGACGGGACCCTGCTCATCACCGCGATCCTGGAGCTGCCCTGCGCCCTCGGACTTTCGGTACTGGCCGAGCCTATCATCAAGCTGCTTTTCGGCGCCGATTCCTCGGCCGAGGCCGCCGCGCCGCTCCTCTCGATCCTTGCGCTCTCGGTCTTCTTCATCAGTACCGTCTCGGTAACGGGCGCCTTTCTGCAGGCGCACAAGCTCGAGCGGAAACCGATCCTCTCGATGATCTGCGGCGCCGCCGTCAAGCTGATCGCCTCCTATCTTCTGATCGGGATCCCGGCGCTCAACATCTACGGCTCGCCGATCGCCTCCTGTCTCGGCTGTTTTACTATCTCGGCCGTCAATCTCTACTTCATCAAAAAACACATCGGGTTCCTGCCCAACTTCGCCAAGATCCTCATCCGGCCCTTCCTCTCGGCCGTGATCTGCGCGCTGACCGCGATGGTCTCGTTCCGGTTCTTTGACCGCTTCTTCGGGCGCCTCGCCGTGGTTTTCGCCATTCTGACCGCGATGATCGTCTATTTCTTCGTGATCTTCCTTCTCCGTGCGCTGAAACGGGAGGACGTCCTGCTCCTGCCGAAGGGCGAGAAACTCTGCCGTATCCTGGAAAAGATGCATTTGATGAAAAAGGAATCCTGAAGGGCATAAAGCGCCTCTCACCGGCTCCCGTTCGAAGAGTGGGGGATCCGATTTCCGCTCCGATCAGAACCTTTTCGGGAAAAACAAAAGAGGTCAAGAAAAAGCAACGCCCCGGGCACCGTTCGGTGCCCGGGGCGGATTCTTTTTTCGGTCAGACGCTCTCAAGCGCCGAGGCCAGATCCAGGAGGATGTCTTCGACGTCCTCGATCCCGACACTCAACCGCATCAGATCGGGGGAAACGCCGCAGGCCTCCAGCTCCTCGTCGGTCATCTGCCGGTGCGTCGAGCTGGCGGGATGGAGGATGCAGGTCCGCGCGTCTGCCACGTGCGTCACGACGCAAGCCAGCTTCA
>JAEEGL015237627.1_pt1 | contig 15604 bp, 20 predicted proteins | sample 9134231 | NCBI WGS metagenome assembly JAEEGL01 (sample SAMN16246548, study PRJNA631951) | gut metagenome | biome: gut microbiome; feature: rumen; material: fiber-attached | host: Bos | place: Iran: Karaj | collected 2018-10
AAGAATAATAGTGAAAATGGTGAAGAAGAAGTATATGATGACGATTGGTCTGAAAATGATACAATCGAGATTCAAGATGATACAGAAGAAAAAGATACACAAGAACAATATTTAGATGAAGACGAAGTTGGCTTCTCAGATATCGAAGAAGAGAAGTATGAAGCTAGAAATACTGAAGAATTAGAGGATTTCTAATATGGTTCTTAAAGAAAGGAGAGAATTTCTATGAAGACAATTGGCTCAGTTGATAGTGAAGATTATAGTAGTTTACGTAGTGAATTTGAACGATTTAAAGGACAACTAGATAGTGTACGCGGCAGAATTAGAGATGATTGTTCAACTTTTCAGGGTAATATTAGTAAATTAGACTTTAGTTCTTGGGTTGATAAGGTAGCAACAGAAGTTCAAACATATACCGAAGAATCTATGAGTAAGAATTTAGGTACAATTCAAAACGATCGTGGTTGTGATTATTTAATAGATATTACTGAAGCTATTATTAAAACTTTAGGTGATTGTATTGAACAACAAAAAAAATATAGAGAATATAAAAATAAATATGATAGCGCTGATTCAAAAGATAAAAATAAATCTGAGTACCAGAGTAGAATGGAATATTATAGAGGATATGTAGATCATTTAGTAAGTTATTGTAAACAATTAATTGATTCTTATTCTGATGTTAAATTTGGCCAAGCATTTACTTTGCCACAATATTCAGAATATAAAGGTTATAATGAGGATCCAATTACTGGTCCTGGTGATGAAGATCCTATTGATACTGGACCTGGTTCTGGATTAGATGATGGTGGCGGTGGCGGCTATGTTGATCCGGGTGGAGGTATAGTCGATAATCCGGATGCTACACCAAAAAGAACTCCAGAAGCCTGCCCTTCTCCTTGCGTTACAGGTAGTAATGGTGGCAAGACAGATGATGGAGAATCTTGGATTGAAAAATTTGGTAGCCTTTTGAGTAATCTTTTAGGAGGTACTACAACTCTTGCTGGAAAATTAGTGAAAGGCTTCTTTGATGGTTTAAGTATTCTAGGAGGTTTATTCAAAGTAATTACTGGTGATAAGACTTTAGGTGAATGGTTAGGTGAAGTAGGTACTTGGATAACGAATGGAGTAAGTGCTATTAGTTCTTTATGGAACGATACTATATGGCCGTGGGTTAAAGATAATTTTGATTTTAGTTCTGTTTCAAACTTCGTAAGTAGTGTACAAGATGTTTGGAAAAAGTATGTAACACCTTTCTTCAAAGAACACTTTAGCTGGGTTTCTAATTCTATTAGTGCTGCACGAGATTGGTTTGAGAAACAGGATGATTCCTTTAAACATTTAACTTATGCTCTTTGGGGTGTTGGTTCTATTGTTTCACTATTTAATCCATTTAGTATTGTTGGTAAGTTACTAATGACAGGTGTCGGAGCAGTTATCTTACCAAGTTTAGCAAAAGATTTAGGATTGAATTTTGCTACTGAAGGTTATCCTAATGGTTATGTACCAGTGGCTGATTTAAACTCTGCAACGAATGGTAGTGGAGTAAAAGTTGATGATTTATTAATTGATGAAAATTTAGATTTAAGTAATTCTGGCAAATGGGAAGTTGGTTTAGGACCATCTGGTGAAGTTGGAATTGTATATGATGGTGCTAGAGTATCTGGTACACCAGAATTTAAACCTGGTGAAGAGGATAAAGCTAAAGCATGGTTAGATGCAGCTAGACAGAAATATGATGATTCAATACCTTTAACAGAGGTTCCAAGTTTTACGATTTCATTTAAAACTCCTACAAATTTTTATGATAATGAATCAGTTCAAAGATATTTAAAAGCACATCCTAAATTTAAAGAAGTTATTGATAATCCTACTAATGCTATGCAAAATTACTTTGTAGAACTTAATAATTCTGGAAATTTAAAAGGTTTTGCCAGAGATTTTACAAATATTGGTAGCGAAGGTGTTAATTTCACACTTGGCGGTGAAAAGGTATCTGCAATGGTTGTTGGAGATGAAATTAAGTTATTTTATGTAGATAAAATTTCTTCTAATTTAACTGCTAAAGTTCCGTTTGCAAGTTTTTCAAAAAGTGAGATGCAAAACTATATGAAAGGCTTATTAAAAGATAATCGCGAAAGTACTTTCATTTAGATTGGAATTACTAGTGGTTTCCACTAGTAGTTCCAACTAAATATTGATATTTTATTGTTTATATTGATTTTTATTCGTTTTTGAGATTTAATTATATTAGAGTAGAGTGAAAAGGAGATGGAAATATGTTAGATAAATATTTACCAATTGGAACAGTTGTAGAATTAAATGGATCAGATAGAAAGGTTATGGTAGTTAGTTACTTAATCTATTCTAGAGATAATACTGCCAATAGACAATTATATGATTACGGTGGATGTTTATTCCCAGAGGGAGTAATTGATAGTAATCAAACATTAGGTTTCAATCATGATCAAATTAAAAAAGTAATTTACTTAGGATTAAATGATGAAGATAGTAAGAAACTTAATGAGTTATTAGTTCAAAAGAGTGACGAAGTTCACAGAAAATTTGACCAAGGAATAACAGATTTTAGTTAATATTTAAATCAATGTAGACAATAGTAAGAATACCAAAAGAATGTTTTACATGTATTTACATTCTTTTAAGGTATCTAAATTGACAAAATGTTGTTGAATGTTATAATTAAAATAGAAGGGAGACTATAATTATGGCAAATTTTATTATAAGAAATGCTGATTTAATAGCTGCAGCTAATGATTATAAAAGAGCATGTGATACATATGCTACACAAATGGAAAGTTTAAAAAATGAGTTAAACAATGTAACAGCTCAATGGAAAGATGAAGTCTCTGAAGTATGGGCTGGACTTGTACCTGAAACAATTACAGATCTTGAAAAGATCAAAACAAATATTGGATATAATAATAGATTATTAGCACAAGTTGCACAAAAAGCTTCTGAGCTACAAGCAACTATTAAGAAAGAGATTACTAATCTATATCTTAATCATTAGGAAGGAGATAGTGTATTATGGATGAAAATGTAGTTACTGCTGTTGGTGGCGATTATAATGTAGACGTCAATATAGAGAGCTTAGATTCTGCACATGAGAAGTTAAAGAATCTTCTTAATCAAATTGAAGATACTTTAAAACAAGCTGATGAAGCTGGTAAAAGAGCTGTAGAAGCAGCTGGTGGAGATAGTACACGTGTTGGACAAGCTATTCAACAAAGCTTAGTTGCTGTTAATAGTAATGAGTTCAATAGAGTTAAAGAACGTGTTGCTAACTTAACTAATGGTGTTCAAATTATTGAAAAGGCTTATGTTGAAGAAGAAGATGAATTAGTTAAAGCTGTTAATAATTATAGAGACGGATATCAAGGATAATATAAAGTTTTATTTTAAAAAATAAGCACAATTTATTGTGCTGTTTTAAGAATGTTTTCTAGGGTGTGATTATATGAGTGGAAATTCTAATTTTTCTAAAGAATTATTAAAGGTAGAATTTGATAAGTTATCTGAATTGAGTACCTATCTTACTAATGCTGATTTTGATGAGAAAATTCAAAGAGTTAGTGGTGAAGTTTCAAAATTAGATGAAAGTTGGTTTGATTTAGATGGTGCTGAATTTAAAGATGAATTTACTAAATTCTTGAATCATGCTAAAGAAATTAATAAAGGTGTTGTAGAATTAGGCGAATTTGCTGCTAAAATGGTTGGTCAGTATCAAGATACTGTTGAATCATATAGTAAGAAAATTGCTGAATCCTATGATAAGTAAAGGTGAGATGATTTATGAATGGTTTGACTAGTGTTGATGATATTGGTGTTGAAGTTCAAGGCGTATCATCTGTAATGTCTGGCATTACTGAAGTATATGAAGACTTAGACAATAAAATTGGTGAAATAACCAAAAAAAGAGATGGCTTAGATGTGTATTGGGACTGTCAAGCAGCTGGTCAATTTGTACAACAAATGAATGTTGTTATTAATTCTTTTGCTGATTTTTCTACTCATTATGGTCAATTTATGAAAAGTCTTGCTAAGATTATGGAAATCTATGGCACTTTTGAAGAAGATATTTTAGGTGTAGTTAATAAGTATGCTACTAAAGAATAGTCTATGGACTATTTTTTTTGTAAAGAGGAAAAAAATCATTAAAATTTCGTGATTTTTTCTTTATTTAATGGTAAAATTGTTTTAGATATTGAAAGTAGGATGATAGAATGTATAAGTCTAGTCAAGTAGAGAGTATTTCTAATGATTTTAAGAAAACTAAAACTGATTTTGAAGCTAAAACTAACGAGTATGGAGGTGAAGTTTGGCAAGGACCTTCATATGATAGTTTTTCAGGACAAGTAGGTGAAGTAACAGGTCAAGCTGGTAGTGTTGAAGGACAGTTTGGTAATTTATCTGAGATTGCTACGCAGTATGAAGTTTATCTTGCAGCGCTTCGTGATTATATTAATAGTTATAATTACTATAAAGATCATGAAAATGAAACAAATCCTGAATATAAAGGTCAACTTGATATTGCTCTGCAAAACATGAAATCTTGCATTAATGATATGAATAAGGCAATTACGCTTGCTAAACAGGCGGCTGATGCTTGTAAGTCGGTTAAACTTAATACTGTTAGCGAATTGAAGGCTTGTGACTTTGTTCCTGCTAGTTCTACTTTGGTTTAAATTGGGAGGATATTGATATGGCAGATATTTTAATTTTAAATTCTGATACTGTTGAATCTGGTGGAGAAGCTATTCAAAGCTTAGGTTCTAAAGTTGATACTTTATCTGGAACTGTTGGTTCTCTTCCTACTGATACTTCTGAAGCTAAGACTGTTGGGGATGCTCCACAGTTTAATGTTCCAGTTGCTGAAGCTGTAAAAGCAACTTCTGATAATATTAAAGTTTTAGCTGTTCGTTTTAAAAATGCAGGTATGTATATGCATAATGTTGCTGATAATCATGATAGATTACAGGTTAAATTAAAATTCAAAGATCTTCTTCCTAAAGAAGAAGACCCTGGAGATGGAGGAGATGATAATCCTCGCAATAAGGTACCTACTACTCCTGGTGGTGGAATAGTTGGTGGAGATAATAGCGGCGGCGGTGGAGGCGGCGGCTCAAATGGAGCTACTGGCAAAAAGACCAAGAAGAAAGATGGAGAAGAACTTGATATTGAATTGACTGAAGTTGGTTATTTCTATCCTAATTTTGATGTTATGGCTGATGATTCTAAGCAATTATTTGAACAGATTGATTATGATGAAAGTGGCTATGCTAGATATGGTGATAGATTTATTGTTGCTTGTGATCATTCAATTGCTGAAGTAGGAGATGTATTAAGATTTACACAAAAAACGGGTGAGGTTATTGAATGCGTAGTTGGAATTCAAACTCATGGAACTAATTATCAAAATATGTTGAATTTCATAATAGATACTAATAAAACAGAAGGTGTTGTACCTAATAAAGTATCAAGTACAATTTTATATAATAATTTAGATATGAATAATATTGGTTCTGTAAACAAGGCAGGAAGTTATACTTTACCTCCTGATGAGCAAATATGCCCAACGATAACTTTGCCTGATGCTATTGGTACTTATGTATAGTGAGGTGTAATAATGGGTAAATATGTATGTGATTTTGCAAAAGTTAATGCTGAAGCTGAAAATATTATTCAAGCAGGTGCAGATATGAATGCAGCTATAAATACTTATAGTACTAATGTTAGTCAAAATCTTTCGGGATGGTCAGGACCTGCTAAAGAAGCTTTTGATGTTACTCATGATGAAGAAGTAAATACAGCAGAAACAAATGCTAATGATGTAGAGGAATTAGGTACTTTTATAAAGGATTCTTGTAATAAGATTCAAACCTTAGAAAGTGACTTAGCTTCTATGAAAATATAACTGTAAAGTTATGTATAAATTATTGTTAATTATACAGATGTATTATATAATAATGATATGAATAGGAGGATTGAAATATGTCTGGATTACATGTCGATAGTGCGGCAATGAATTTAAACGGAGAGGAAACTGTAGCTAATGCAGAATACCTACAAAATGAAATTATGAGCTTAAGACATAATGTTGAAGGTTTAGGAACTATTTGGACTGGACCATCTGCTAATGAGTTTAATAAATCATTTGAAGCTCAAGAACAAAATTTACAAAGCTTTCGTCAGTTATTAAACGATTTAGGTGAGGCTATTAGTAAGAGTGCTAATATTCTTAATCGTGCTGAAGAAGATAATGCACAACGTGGAAGAGATTTATTTAATGTTTAAGGAGGTTTTAGTCAATGAATGAATTTGAAGAGAAGGATTATGCCGGAGCTAGAAGTTATGCTGATGCTATAAAGACAAATGCCGATAACATTATGGGTATTTTTGAAGATATTGATGGAATTATGAACAGATTATATGGTTCTAACTGGGAATCAGTTGGTGATGAAAATGCTCATGATCGTTATAACGAACTACGTAAAAATTATGAAGTATTCTATAATGATGTAGTTTCTATGAAACTTCATATTTATGATGTTACTGCAGCTAATGAAGAAGCTGATGCTGCTGCTAGTAGTACAGTTACAAATATATAATTTTTTGTAAACCTAATAAATTCAGTGCGTATATGCACTGTTTTTTATTGTATGATTGGCCTTTTAATGTTACAATTATTATGTAAAGATAGAACTTTTGAGGTGATATTTATGAGTGATACAGGTTCAACTTATACTGTTTCTGATTATAAAATATTTGAGCAATCTTCGGCAGCTGTTGATACTTTTGTTAGTTCATTAGATGATGTTAAGACAGTAATTAGTAATGCTAAAAAAGTTATATCTGATGAAAGTGTTTTTGCTGGACCTATTGCGAATTCTTGCATAGAGGCTACAAATGACTTTGATATTATTTTTGGTAAGAGAATGGAAGATTTTAATTCTATTAAGAAGTATTTTAATCAGATTTATGATAATTATCAAAAAGGTGATAAGAATGCAGATAAATTAATTCTATCTAAAGATGATAAAGGTAATATAGTTTATTCTTCTAGTTTAGATGTTGATAAAGGTGATGTAGGTTCTATCTTTAATCGTTTTGTAGAAGAATTAAAGAAGAATGGTTTAAGTGATGCCAGTGCTAAAATTGCTGCTTGTGCTATGATGGGTAATGCTTATCGTGAAACTGGTCATACTTTTGATCCTACGTTAGTTAGTCCAGCTGGGACTTCTTATGGTATTTTCCAATGGAGAAATGGTTCTGCTCAAAATGATAAAAGATGGGATGAAGTTGTTAACTGGTGTAAGTCTAATGGATATGATCCTAATACTTTAGCAGGGCAAATTGCTTTTGTTGCTTATGATGTTACAAATGGACGTTATTATGATGTGGGCAATCGTTTTAGAAATGCACAATTATCTGAAGCTGATATTAGTAAACTAGCTGAAGTATTCTTAAATAAATATGGTGGTGCTAAGAGAGATTATGTTGAATCTCATTATGGAGATATTTATGATAGTAGATATTTAAATCCATGTGTCAATGCAGCCTTAGCTTATTATAAAAAATATGTTTTAGGACTATAAAAGGAAGTGTTTTCACCTCCTTTTTACTTTGCTTGATTATTTATTTCATTTTGTAATTCTTTTTTACTTTTCTTTCTAACTAGATTTCTATAGATAGGTACTAGTTTGGTAAAGAAGAAATACATAGGTTTATTAATAACATAATCCCATTCACCAATAAATTCTATGTAATCTCCGCCAAATTTCTTTTTGAATTCATGTAAACCTAAACGTGGATTATTTTCACTTAAATCCCCAATAGTACCAAATTGATCATACACTTTTAGGCCTTGTTCTTTACAATACTTGATATGTCTATAATATGTATGATAATTGACATATGTCTCTGTCAATATATTGTGATTACCTGCGTAAAGTACCCAAGCTTTATCTCCATATTCGATTATCATATGAGCACTTAGAGTTAGATCATTTCCATATTCATTTTTATATTCTTTGAACTTTTCAATTTCTTTTTGAATATTCTCTTTTTGTTTAGTTAATTCTGTTAATTTAGCTTTACTACTTTTACTTAAACTATCTATAGGTAGAATAGATATTTGATTATTGATATCTTTTAAATTCTTTTCTAAAGCTTTTATAGTTTTATTAAGATGTATTTTTCCTAGAAATAAAGTTGCCTTACTATTTTCATTACCATTAAAGATTTCATATAGTGTTTCATAATAATCTTCGTTATAAGATATAAAGTCTTTTCTATTTTCTGTTAAAGTCATTAAATAATAAAAGTCTTTAATATCTTTCTTTGTACCGATTTCTACTTCTGTATCTAGTTTAATACTTTTCGCAATTCTTTGCTTAGTTGTTTTAGAAAAATGATTTTCTATTTCTTCTAGTGGTTGTGTTAAATCTATTCTAAAGGTATATCTAGGTTGCATTGTTTCAAAGTTTAGAGTATAGCCTTGATGTTTAAAACCACAAGATTTAATAGTATCAAAGATTTGATCATAATCTGGATTATCTATTTCTTCATTTAAGTAATTATAAGATTTTCTAATTATATCAGGATCTATCTTAACAAAGATAGCATTTCTTCCTTTTACAAAATTAACTACTTTTTCAGTCATTGTACGTACTAATTCTTTTTTCTTATAATCTATTACAAAACCTCTAGGTGCATAAAAATAAGTATAATTCATTGGTAATTGTTTTTCTAATAATAGAGTTGCGCCTACGATGTCTCCTTGATCATTTACGAGTCCTAAATAATGGGGAGTTAAATCTTTTTTTATTTTGGCAAATTCACCCCATGATAGAGATTGTAAGAAATGAGATTTGGTATTGTGATTTTTTACAAAAGAATCAAATTGTTCTTTTTCTAATAAATTAAGTCTTAACATTTTGTCCTCACTTTCTTTAATACAAGTATAACATAAGTATTTATAAAACCTATAATAATAATGTTTAATTTTTTAAAAATTTATAGTATATTATTATCATAGGAGAGTGTTCTATGAGAAGAAGAAAGAATAATAAATTTGTATTAACTGTAGTTGCATTAATACTATTTCTAGGTTTAGGCTATGCTTTCCTTCAAACAGATTTAACCATCAATGGTACTGGTAAGATAGCAGCATCTAGTTGGGATATCCATTTTGAAGATTTAACACTTAATCCAAATAATGTAGCTCCATCTACGGGAGATGTAGCTGCGACAATTGATTCAACGACATTAACAGATATCACATATACCATAACTTTAAAAGAGCCAGGAGACTTCTATGAATTTGAAGTAGCTATAGTTAACTCAGGTACCATAGATGCGATGATAGGTATAATTACCAATAAGTTAAATGGAAATGAGATTAGTACAACCAATTCATTACCAGTGTATTTATCTTACTCAGTAGCTTATAGTGATGGAGTAGCGATTGTTCCTAATCAATTGTTAGAAGCAGGCAACTCAGAAACAATCAAAGTAAGATTAGCTTTTAGAACCGATATTGATCCAAGCGACTTGCCAACGAGTGGCGCAACTAATACTTTATCCTTTGGATTAGGTTATGTACAAGCTGATGATTCAGCTCAAATGGTTCCACATCCAATAGATTTTGCGACTGATTCATGGGATACCGTAGTAGCAGCAATCAAATCAGGTAATACTAGTAATTATCATGTAGGAGATACCAAGACAGTAGAATTAGGTAACAGTCTAGGAACCCATACGATACGTATTGTGAATACATCAACTCCAGCAGAGTGTTCAACAACAGGATTCTCACAAACAGCTTGTGGCTTTGTTTTAGAGTTTGCAGATATTATCACAATATACATTATGAATCCAATAGGAGAATACAAAGGAACAACATACCAGTATGGATGGAATGTAGATGGCTGGCCAGCAAGTTCCATGTATACATACTTAAATGATACAAATAAACCAGCCAGTATTATTAATTCATTGCCAGAGGTGTTAAGGAATGCAATTATAGATACAACAGTTATATCAGGACATGGCTCAACAAGCGGAGAGACAAACTTCACCTCAACTGATAAACTATACTTGTTAAGCACAGTAGAAGTATATGGAAGTAATTATCAATATGATACGGTGACACTAACTGAAACAAGGCAATTAGATTATTATGCAAGCATACCTGTAACAGCATCAAGCTATTCAGGAGCAATAAAGCAAAGAAATGGTTCAAATGCTGTATGGTGGCTCCGTTCTGCCTACTCCAATGATGTGGATGGCTTCCACTACGTGTCCTTAGCTGGTGATCGGCGTTCCAGTCTTGCCCGTAATACGCACGGTGTCGCACCAGCTTTCCGAATCGGCTAATTAGATATTAAATATTGCTTTTTAAGAGAGACATTTGTCTCTTTTTTCTTTTAAAATAAATAGTTCTATGTTAGAATATAGGCTGGGTGGTGTTATGAGACTTAGAAATGTTAAAAATAAAGAAGAAATATTACAACAAGCTTCTTTTCTAATAAGAGATCCATTTCCTTATAAAGGTAAATGGCATGAATTGTTTCACAATGCTCATCCTATCTATATTGAGATTGGTATGGGAAAGGGTAAATTCATTGTCGATAATGCTTTAGCTAATCCTAATATCAATTATATTGGTATAGAAAAGTTTGATAGTGTAATGGCTAAAGCAGTACAAAGAGTAGATAAAGATATACCTAACTTAATCATGATAAGAGCTGATGCTTCTGATATCAGTAAAATATTTGATCATGAGATTAGTAGAATATACTTAAACTTTTCTGATCCTTGGCCTAAAAATAGACATCATTTAAGAAGATTGTCTAGTTCTTATTTCTTAGAACAATATGAGAATATATTTAAAAATGAAAAAAATATTGAAATGAGAACAGATAATAGACATTTATTTCAATATTCTTTGGTTAGTTTTAGTGAATATGGTTATATAATAAAAGAGGTATCACTTAATTTACATGAAGATAATATGCCCCTTATAACAACAGAATATGAAGATAAGTTTAGTGATAAAGAAATGCCAATATACTATGTACTATGCTGTAAGGATTGTCTGTCAAATACGTCAAATAAATGAAAAAAATTTTACTATTAACAAAAAAATGATATAATGTTATTAGAGTAGGTGGAATATGAAACGATTACTTGTTTTACTCTCTATTTCTATTTTCTTTATTACTGGTTGTAGTATTGTAAAGTTGAATAGTTCTAGTATTCAAAAAAATGTGGACTTGATGTTATCAAAAAATGTAAAATTATATAATGTTCATTATGATGGATATAAATATTATTTACCAAAAGGAATTAGTTTCCTAGACAAAGAAGATTATAATGCAATATTAAAAGATGAAAATAATACAGTTTATTATTTATATGTAGATGTTATTAGTTATTATCATAAGATTTTGAATACTTATGAAGAGAATAATGAATCTTTTTACTCAAAAAAATTAGATTATCGTAATAAGACTGGTTATTTGCAAATAGATGAAGTTGATTCTAAATATTTTGTTCAATTTGTATTTAATTATGCTAAGATAGAAGCTTATGTAGATAAAGATAATTTAAATGATTCAATTATTTATATGTGTTCTATTTTAAGAACAGTTAAATATAATGATGTAATATTAGAAAGTTTAGTTGGAGAAAATATTTTAGATTATAAAGAAGAAGATTATACATTGTTTAAGCCTGATTCTTCTAAAGAAAAGTTCTTAGATGTTGTTAAAAAAGAGGAGACAGAACAATATAAGAAGGACTTAGAAGATGAGAAGATAGACTTAGATGATTAGAAAAGAGGTGGACATATGGGTTTAATGGATAAGATTAAAAATGCTCTTTTTGAAGTAGAATATGAAGATGAAGAAGAAGCACCTAAGAAAGAAAAGAAAAAAGAAGAGAAAGAGAATAAACCTATAGCTAAGAGAATTGTTTTACCAGGTAAAAAGGAAGAAAAGGTAGAAGAAATTCAAGAAGAAGAATTGAAAGATGAAGATTTTGAAATCCGTCCTAAAGAAGAGCCTATGATGACTAGAGAAGAATTTAAGATTCTTAATGATAATGATTTTAAGATGGATGATTATAATATAGAAGAACCTGAGATAGTGGAAGTTTTACCTAATGAAGAAGAAGTACGTGAACCTGAAGTTGTAGAAGAGGTAAGAGTTGAAAGAGAAGTTTATCCTGAAGTAAAAGAAGAATATCATGAAACATATAGAGAGAATAATTTATATGGCATGAATAACTCTTATGATGTACCTGTTCATCCTTATGGAACTTATGAGAAAAAAGAAGAAAAAGGTTACTTTAGACCTAGTCCTATTATTTCTCCAATTTATGGAATACTTGATAAGAACTATAAAAAAGAAGATGTTAAAGAAAAAAGAGAAGTTCATATCAGCAGTTATACTAGAAATAATCTAAGTGTAGATGATATTCGTAAGAAAGCTTATGGAGAAGAAAAAAAGACTAGAGAAGAAAGAATAGCTGAAACGCAACCTACAAAGTTTGAAGTTGAAGAGGAAGAGAATGTCTTAGTAGATTTAAGTGATAGAGCAAAACCAGAAGTAAAAGAAATTACAATGGGAGATGCTGTTGAGTATTTTCAAGATTTAGGTCTAGAATATAATGTCGATTATGTAGATACTAGTACTGATAGAAATGCTAGAAAGGCACAAGAAACAAAAGTAGAAGAACCTAAAGTGGAAGAAACACCTGTTGTAGAAAAGAGGCATGAAGAAGAGCCTGAAGAGAAAAAAGAAGATTTAGAATTAACTAAAGATTTAGAAGATACAATGGGTATACCTGTACAAGAAGCTGAAAATGAAGAAAAGACTGATAACGTAGGAGACGATACAAATGATAATTTATTTGATTTGATCGATTCTATGTATCAAGAAAAAGAATAGAAAGGAGAGATAGTATGGACATACATTCTTTATTATCTGTGTTATTATCTACAGCAGGAATTGTATTAATAATAGTTTTTATTATAGTAGGAATTAAATTAATAATTGTTCTTGATAAAGTAAATAGAATAGCAGATAATGTAGAAGAAAAAGTAAATTCATTTAATGGAGCTGTCAATACATTAAGTAAAGTAGCTGATGGATTTGCGAATATTAGTAACTCTATAATATTTGGAGTATCAACTGCTGTTTCAAAATTCTTTAATAAAAAAATGAAAGAGGAGGATGAGTAGAATGGGAAAAATGAAAAAAGCTGGATTATTTGTTGCAGGAGCAGCATTAGGAGCAGGATTAGGACTTTTATTAGCACCTAAATCAGGAGAAGAAACTAGAAAAGAATTAAAGAAAAAGATGGAAGATTTATTAGATCAAGTTAAATCTATGGATGTTGATGATGTAAAAAGAGAATTTAATAAGAAAGTTTCTGATATTAAATTACAATTAGCTGATTTAGATAAAGAAAGAGTATTAGAAATTGCTCAAGAAAAAGGTGAATTAGCTAGAGATAAAGCTGAAGAATTAGTAGAATTAGCTAAAGAAAAAGGAACACCTGCTTTAAAGAGAAGTGCTGAAGCTGTACTTGAAAATGTTATTAAAGTATCACGTGATGCTTTAAAGAAATTAGAAGAAAGTGAAAAATAGTCGAAAGGGAGCTTTGCTCTCTTTTTTTTTGAAGTTTCTTCCTTATATAATTGTTTTTATTCTCTTGCAAATTATTTCTATAAAAATTATAATAAAGTTATAGTAGGAGGATGTATTGTATGAGGAGAAGAAAGACAATAAATTCCATTATAATTTTAATTATTGTTTTAATGAGTATAGGATTGGGATATGCCTTTCTTACTCAAGATTTGACTATTAATGGTATTAGTAAAGTAAAAGGAAACACTTGGGATATTCATTTTGAAAATTTAGTAGTTAATGAGAACTCTGTTACAGCTATTGAGTCTGCTGAGATTGATACAGAAGATACAACTACTATTAATTATTCTGTTCGTTTAAATAAACCAGGAGATTTCTATGAATTTACGGTAGATGTCAGTAATAGTGGAACCTTACCTGGTATTATAAATTTAGTTACGATTCAAGGAGCAGAAAATTGTTCTGTGGCAGATTATACGATTAAATACACTTATGCTGGTAATATTGGTGTGGGAGACTTATTGAATGCTGGTACTAAGAAGAATATAACGGTACGTTTCTATTATAAGATGGATATAGATGCAGAAGATTTAAGTACTATAGAGACTACTTTGAATTTATCTTTTGTACTTGAATATGTTCAAGCAGATGAAGAAGAAGAAAACCCTGAATATATATTACCTGCAGGAGCTGCTTGTTATCAAGAAGCTAGTGGTACAAGCAGATATCTAGGAGTATTACCAGCTGGTACAGAAACTACTATTCAAGATGTAGATGGCGGTTGGGTACAAGTAGAAAGAGAAGGAGAAAATAGTTGCTGGATATTTGGATGGTTGAATGATGGATTGGCTGATATATTAGGACTTCAACATCCAACAGAAAAGACTGTTACTATATTCTCAGATCGTAGAACACAAATGGAAGTAGGAGAACTTATTCATTTAACTTCTTATATTGAAGGATTTGATGGATGTGAGTTAAGATATGTGTGGCAATATGATGATGGAAGTGGATTCCAAAATGCTGAAAATGGAAATCAAGATCATTATGAGTGTCCTGTTACATTAGAAACTTTTGGATATAGTTGGAGATTACAAGTTTTATATAGAAATTGTCCATCATCTTGATATTTAGATGAAACTATGTTAAACTATAACTAACTTTTGGGGAAGAGTTATTAGTAGTAGAAATAATTCTATGTAGAGACTTAGTGGTTGGTGGAAACTAAGAGATTATTATCTATGAATTACAGACTTGGAGAAAGATCGTTCATCGCGTTAAGATAAGAGAGCATGATTATTCATGAATTAAGGTGGTACCGCGAAATATTCGTCCTTATGACGTTTGTTTCGCGTTTTTTATTGGGAGGTAATATTATGACTTTATTTGAAGAATTACAATGGAGAGGATTAGTACAAGATATTAGTAGTCCTGATTTAATTGAAAAATTAAATAATGGAGGATTAACATTCTATATAGGAACAGATCCTACAGCTGACTCTATGCATATTGGGCATTATTGTTCTTTCTTAATCTCTAAAAGATTAGCTAGAGCTGGGCATCATCCTATTTTATTAGTAGGTGGAGCTACAGGACTTATAGGAGACCCTAAACCTACTTCTGAAAGACCTATTATTAGTAAAGAAGAAGTAGAAAAGAATATTAAAGGTCTTACAGAACAAGCTAAAAAGATATTTGGTTTTGAAGTAGTTAATAACTGGGATTGGACAAAAGATATTAATATCTGTGATTTCTTAAGAGATTATGGTAAATACTTTAATGTTAATTATATGCTAGCTAAAGACCATGTAAAGAGTCGTATGGATGTAGGAATTACTTTTGCAGAATTTTCTTATATGTTACTTCAAGCAATGGATTTCTACTACTTATATCAAAATCATAATTGTGAACTACACGTCGCTGATTCT
>JAEEGL015812432.1_pt1 | contig 15604 bp, 8 predicted proteins | sample 9134231 | NCBI WGS metagenome assembly JAEEGL01 (sample SAMN16246548, study PRJNA631951) | gut metagenome | biome: gut microbiome; feature: rumen; material: fiber-attached | host: Bos | place: Iran: Karaj | collected 2018-10
CAGTTCAAGGATTTCTTCGGAATGGATTTCCACGGTGAGAAGCCTATCGAGACTATGGATAAGCTTAAGCTTTTCTTTGCAAACCTTGATACAATCAACTGGCAGGCAGTTTTGGTGGGTGTTGTTTGCCTGGCAGTGCTTATTATCTGGCCTAAATTTTTCAGCAAGGTTCCAGCTTCAATTATCGCAGTATTCGTGGCAATTGGTATGGTTCAGGGACTTAAGCTTAACGTAAACACAATCGGTACTCTTTACCCAGACCTTAAGGCAGGTTTGCCAAGCATCTCAGTTCCACATTTTAGCTTTGCAGTAATTAAAAATGAGATGCCAAATGCTTTTACAATCGCGATCTTAGCGGCTATTGAGTCACTTCTTTCAGCTGTTGTTGCTGATGGTATGGTAAATAGTAAGCACAGAAGTAACCAGGAGCTTATCGGTCAGGGTATCGGAAATATTGGTTCAGTTCTTTTCGGCGGTATCCCTGCTACAGGTGCTATCGCTCGTACAGCTGCTAATATCAAGAACGGTGGTCGTACACCAATCGCAGGTATGGTTCATTCAGTTACACTTCTTATTATCCTTGTTGTGCTGATGCCATATGCAAAGTTCATTCCAATGCCATGTATCGCAGCTATTCTTTTCCAGGTTGCATACAATATGTGCCAGTGGAGACCATTTGCCCGTCTTGTAAAATATGCACCAAAGTCAGATATTATCGTACTTGTGCTTACATTCGTGCTCACAGTAGTATTCGACCTTGTTGTTGCTATTGAGTGGGGTATGATTGTTGCCTGCATCCTCTTCATCAAGAGAATGAGCGAGGAGACACAGGTTAGTGGTTGGACATATCAGAGCGACGATGAGGAGTTCGTTGACGACCTTCGTCCAGTGGCAAAGGAAATCCGTGTATTCGAGATTACAGGACCTCTCTTCTTTGGTGTTTCAGATATGCTTGCAGAGAGCATCAATGTAAAGGACTTCACAAAGGTGCTTATCATCAGAATGCGTTCTGTTCCAGCTATTGATGTTACAGCTCTTAGAGCTCTCAGAGATTTGGTTGAGCGTGCCGAAAAGAAGGGCGTTACTGTAGTATTCTCACATGTTAACGAACAGCCTAGACATATGATGGAAAAGGCTGATTTCGTGAACAAGGTAGGTAAGGACAACTTCCAGCCAAACATCGATGCAGCAATTGCCAGAGCGGAAGAGTTGCTTTGGTTGAAGTAGGAACCCAATAATCATCAAGATTATTGGATTCCGTATAGGGATGCATTTTTGAACTTGTTCAAAAATGTAGTCTGGCTTGAATGAAATGAGAGACAGATTTAATTGAAGCTATCCTTGGCTTCAATTAAACCAGGAGTGAAATTATGAAATCCTTCTTAGAACCGTTTGAATCACTTACAGCAGTAGAGTCTCTTCGCGAGGCTCTACTTAAGTATGGAAAGATATATGATATTACTGGGTGCGCTGATAAGGCGCACCTTATTTTTGGTATAGGCCACGATGTAAAACACAAGCTCATCATTTCCAGCGACGAGCTGAAAGCAAGAGAGCTGTACGAGGAGTACAGATTTTTTGACAATGACGTGGTGTATTTCCCGGCTAAGGACTTTCTATTTTATCAGTCGGATATTCGCGGAAATGCCTTGACTCGTGAGCGTATGCAGGCCATTGAGGCGGTAATCAGCAACAACAGCTGTACGGTTATCACCACTATTGATGCCCTTATGAATAAGTTACCTGCGGTTTCTTATTTTGAGGAAGGAGTAGTAGCGGTAGGGGATACAGATACAGTGGAGCTGGAGGCTCTACGCAGAAAGCTTGTGGCTATGGGCTACGAACATGTGGGAACCTGCGAGCACCCGGGCGAATTTGCAGTCCGTGGTGGAATTATCGACGTATTCCCTTTGACTTCGGAATTGCCAGTGCGAATTGAGCTTTGGGGAGACGAGGTGGATAGTATTCGTTCCTATGACCCTACCAACCAGAAATCTATAGAAAATATCAGCTCCGTGATTATCTTCCCTGCTGTGGAGCTTATTCTTACCGCTGAGCAGGTGGAGGCTGGCCTTCAGAAGATTGAGGCGGAGCGAGACAGCCGTTACGAGGCTTATCGCAAGGAAATGAAGACCGAGGAGGCCTATCACTTAAAGACCTACGCAGACAGAGTGGTTGAGGAGACCAGAGAATGGGGCTTAAGCCAGGAGCTGGAGACAAACCTGACTTATTTCTGTGATAATCTGGGCTCTTTCATTGATTTTATGCCTAAGGGAACCTACGTGTTCATTGACGAGGTTCAAAAGGTAATCAGCAAGGCTGAGTTGACCTTTACAGAGTTCTCAGATGCTATGACAAGGCGTGTAGAGCAGGGCTACATGCTTAAGGGACAGATGGAAATGCTCTATGACGTGACTGAGATTTTTGGCAAGGTTGAGAAGTATCCTACTACATTGATGTCGGTGCTGGATGCAAAGAATAAGCTGTTGAAGTCGGCAGATCATTTTAGCATCGCAGTGCAGGGTGTAAATGCTTACAACGGAAGCTTTGAGCTTTTGACAAAGGAGCTACTTCAGTATAAAAAACGTAAATACAAGGTACTTTTGGTCACAAGCTCTGCCACAAAGGGCCAGCGTCTGGCAGAAGATTTGCTAGATGAGGGCTTAAATTCATACTTTACCACTGATTTGGACCACAGGATTAATCCTGGGGAAACCATGATTTGTACCGGTAATATAAAGCGAGGCTTCGATTATCCTGATTCTGCCTTTGTTATGCTTTCTGACGGTGATATTTTTGGTCATGTGCGTAAGAAAAAGCATCGTGTGAAGAAGTATGAGGGTGAGAGTATTTCTTCATTCTCAGACCTGCACGTGGGTGATTACGTAGTTCACGAAAACTATGGTTTGGGCGTTTACAAGGGCACCGAGCAGATGGAGCTGGACAAGGTTATCCGTGACTACATCAAGATTGAGTACGCCAAGGGTAGCAACCTTTACGTGCTTACCTCTCAGCTGGATATGATTCAGAAGTATTCTGGCCCGGATGGGAAGAAGCCTAAGCTTAATTCTCTTGGAGCTGGAACGCAGGAGTGGACTCGCACCAAGCAGAAGGTTCAGTCGGCAGTTGGAGTGGTTGCTAAGGAGTTAGTTGACTTGTACGCCCTCCGACAAAACACCGATGGATTTGTGTATGGACCTGACACTGTATGGCAGAGAGAATTCGAAGAAAGCTTCCCTTATGAGGAAACGGAGGGGCAATTATCTGCGATTGAAGCGGTAAAATCGGACATGGAGTCCAAGAAGATTATGGACCGTCTCATCTGTGGAGATGTTGGTTTTGGAAAGACAGAGGTTGCTATGCGAGCTGCCTTTAAGGCGGTTCAGGAGGGCAAGCAGGTGGCATATTTGGTTCCAACCACCATTTTGGCCCAGCAGCATTACAATAATTTCGTCCAGAGAATGGGTGGCTACCCGGTAAATATAGGATTGCTATGTCGTTTTAGGACTGCCCAGGAGCAGAAAAAGACCATTGAAGGCCTGAAAAATGGTATGGTTGACATAGTTATCGGTACCCACAGATTGCTTTCAAAGGACGTAGAATTCAAGGATTTGGGGCTTCTTATCATCGATGAGGAGCAGAGATTCGGTGTAAATCACAAGGAACGAATCAAGCAGATGAAAAAGACAGTGGATGTGTTGTCGCTTTCTGCCACACCAATTCCACGAACCCTACATATGTCACTGGTTGGAATTCGCGATATGAGTGTTCTGGACGAGGCTCCAATGGAGAGAACCCCTATCCAAACTTTTGTATTTGAATACAACGAGGAGATGGTTAGAGAGGCAATTGTGCGCGAAATGGCACGAGATGGTCAGGTTTATTACGTGTTCAATCGAGTCAGGGGTATTCAGGATATGGCGGCCGAAATTGAGAGGTTGGTTCCAGAGTCAACTGTAGGTTATATTCACGGCCAAATGACCGAGGCAAAGGTTGAAGATGTGATGATGCAATTCATCAACCACGAAATCGATGTACTGGTGGCCACCACTATCATTGAAATTGGTCTGGATATTTCAAATGTAAACACTATTATCATACATGATTCAGATAATATGGGTCTTTCACAGCTTTATCAGCTGAGGGGCCGTGTAGGTCGTAGCAACCGTACAGCCTACGCATTCCTTATGTACAAGCGGGATAAGATGCTTAAGGAGGTAGCCGAGAAGAGATTAGCTGCCATCAAGGAGTTTACGGACTTAGGCTCAGGCTTCAAGATTGCTATGCGAGACCTGGAGATACGAGGCGCCGGAAACCTGCTAGGCGTGGAACAGCACGGAAATATGACGGCAGTAGGCTACGACCTGTACTGTAAGATGCTTAACGAGGCTGTAAAGATTGAGAAAGGCGAGGTCAAGGAAGACAACTTCAATACCTCTGTGGATGTTAATATCGAGGCTTACCTGCCTGACAATTATGTCTCTAATGAGGAGCAGAGAATCGATATTTACAAGCGAATTGCGGCTATTGACTCTGAGGAGGTCAGGGATGAGATGCTTGACGAGCTTGTGGACCGCTTTGGAGAGCCTAAGAGATGCGTACAGAACCTTCTTTGGGTGGCAATGCTCCGCGTGAAGGCTCACGATGCCTATGTTACAGCTATTGAGCAGAAGGGTGACATTATTAGAATTGTCATGTACGAGAAGGCAAAGATTGATATTGCCCAGATTCCAGCTCTTTTGGAGAGGAACAATCCACATATTACTTTTGCAGCGGATCCTAAAAACCCAGCCTTTATTTTTAATACCAAGGCTAATACAAGGATAAAGCCTGGGGAAGTTTTTGACTATTTACAGGACTTTTTGCTTGATTTGAAAACCTTGAAAGTTGAATAAAAGGGCGATATTAACTATAATTATCTAGTTGAAAAAAAGAGGGAAAATCCCAGGAAGAAGGAAATAATGAATAATGGAAAAATTAAGTCTGTAGGTCTTGCGGCACTTTCAGCTGCTGTACTTTTTACAGGCTGCGGACAGATTGACAAGAATGCCACATTGGTAACTATCAAGAATGGGGATGCTACAGACACTATCAGCCTTGGCTATGGTAACTTTGCTGCTAGATATCAGCAGTCTATGTATGACCAGTATCTCCTTTCATACTATGGTGAGGGAATGTGGAGCAGCGATATGACTGGCTCTGGCACAACAATGCAGGACGAGACAAAGTCAAGCGTTCTCGATGACATGGAGGAGCAGTACTTAGCAAAGGCACACGCCGCAGATTATGGTGTTTCTCTTTCAGAGGACCAGAACAAGGCAATTGATGATGCAGTTGCAAAGTTCCTTGCTGACAACTCAGAGGAGTCTCTTGAGGAAATGGGAGCTACCACAGAGACAGTTAAGGAATATCTTGAGAATAGAACTTACTACACATTAGTTCAGAATGCAGCTAAGGAAGCAGCTGACCCAGATATTTCAGAGGAAGATTGCTGGATGAGAAGCTTTACATACGTTTTATTTGATACTACTGGCAAAAAGGATGAGGATGGAAACCTCGTAGAGTACACAGAGGACGAAATCAAGAACCTTAAGACTCAGGCAGAGGATTTAGCAAAGTCAGAGGATTTTGATGGGGATGTTGAGAAGCTTGGCGTATCAACTTCTACATATTCTTACCTTAAGGGTGAGAGCGAAGACAGCTCAATGGATATGGAAATCATCAAGGCTGCTGAAAAGATTAAGGAAGGCGAGATTTCATCAGTTATCGACATTGATGGAGTTGGTTACTATGTAATTCGTTTAGATAAGGATCATGACCAGGAGGCTTCAGATAACAAGCGCTCATCTCTTCAGTCAGAGGCATTTACAGCTCTTATGGATTCTTGGAAAGAGGAGATTACCTGGACAGTTGACGAGGATGCTTGGGCAGAGGTTAAGTTCGATAGCCTTTTCAAGGCAGTAGAAGAGGAGTCTGAGGAAACAACTGAGGAGGCAACTGATACTTCGGATGCAGAGTAATCTATGAATTTTATTGTAAACTACGTTAAAAAATATAAATTCAGAGCAATATTAGCCCCACTATTCAAAATGCTAGAGGCGATATTTGAGCTTTTGGTTCCACTTGTTATGGCAGCAATCATTAACAAGGGAATCGGAAACTCAGATACCCACTACATCTTATGGATGAGTGGGGTTTTATTGTTCTTGGCGGTAGTAGGATTTATTTTTTCTATTACAGCCCAATATTTCAGCGCCTATGTGGCTGTATATTCAGCAGCAGAAATAAGGAGAGATTTATTTGAAAAGATTCTTTCTCTTTCTCAGGGCATGAAAGAGAAGGTGGGAGAAGAGGTTCTCACCACTCGAATAACCAACGACATAAATCAGATTCAAAATGCCATCAATCTTGTTTTGAGACTGTTTTTGCGATCTCCATTTATCGTAATAGGTGCGACAATCATGGCATTTTTTGTAGATGTTAAATCTGCATTAATTTTTATCATTGTCGTTTTGGTGCTATCTTTAATAGTTTATTTCATAATGAAATACACCCTGCCTAGATACAGGATGATAGCTGCCAAGCTGGAAAAGGTATTACATGCCACCTCAGAGAACCTTGAGGGAGCAAGGGTGCTTAGAGCATTTTGCCAGACAGATGCAGAGCGGGAAGCATTCAGTGGGAAAACAGCTGAGCTTACACAGCTTCAGATTAGAACAGGAAAGATTTCTGCATTGCTTAATCCTGTGACCTATGTAGTAGTGAATATAGGAACAGTTGTTTTGATTTACATTGCTGCCAAGCGTGTAGATGGGGGATTTATCCTCCGTGGAGACGTTGTTGCCTTAGTGAACTACATGGGACAGATATTGGTAGAGTTGATAAAATTAGCAAACTTAATTGTACTTTTAATGAAAGCCTTTCCATCTGCTGACAGAGTTCAGGAGCTTATGGAGATGAAATCTGATGAGAGAGAGCATCTTTCTGAGGCTCAGGAGGCTGGCAAGAGCGTCAATGTTGTAGATGAAGTTCAGGGAAGAAATAGTAAGATTAGCTTTAAAAATGTTTCCTTTAGCTATGCTGGTGGAAATGATTATGATTTGGAAAATATTTCTCTCGAGGTGCCAGAAGGCTCTGTTTTAGGCGTAATTGGAGGTACCGGCTCAGGAAAGAGTACCTTGTTAAAGCTTATGAATCACACCTATGATACAAGTCTTGGCTCAGTGGAGATAGATGGAGTAAATGTAAAGAATTTAAGTGATGAAAAGCTGGCAAGAAAGTTTGGAATAGTTCCACAGAAGGTTTCATTGTTTTTCGGGACAATTCGTTCAAATCTTTCTATGGGCGTAGATAAGACAAGTAATGATGAAATTAAATCGACACTTAATATAGCGCAAGCTCTGGATTTTGTTGAAGCAAAGGAAGGCAAATTTGATGCACCTGTCACAGGAAGAGGAAATAATTTCTCTGGGGGACAGAAGCAGAGACTCACAATAGCCAGAGCTTTAGTGGGTGAGCCTGAAATTTTATTATTAGATGATTCAGCTTCAGCATTAGATTTAGCCACTGAGGCAAAGCTGAGAGCAGTACTTAGCAAGTTGACTTGGAAGCCAACTATAGTGATAGTTTCTCAGAGAGCATCATCGGTAAAGGATGCAGATCAGATTTTAGTCCTGGAGGATGGAAAATGTGTGGGCCTTGGAACCCATGAAAAATTGCTGGAAAGCTGTGAAACCTACCAGGAAATCTATTATTGCCAATATCCTAGAGAGGAGGCAAGCAATGAATAATCAGTCTCAATCTAAGATATTAAAACGTGATTTAATAGAACTAAAGGGCTATGCCTTTAGCCTGATTCTTTCAATAATATGTGCTGTAGCCACAGTTTATTTTACCCTTAGAATACCTATCCTTACCGGTAGGGCAGTGGACTGCATCATTGGAGCCGGGCAGATAGACTACGACAGATTGATTTCTATATTAAAGGATATGTCTGTGACAGTGGCTGCCACATTTTTCTCACAATGGATAATGAACAGTCTCAACAATAAGGTAACCTATAGCATTACCAGAAGTCTTCGTGACAGGGCCTTTAGCAAGCTGCAGAATATGAAGCTTGCTGCAATTGACAGCCATCCTCATGGCGATTATGTCAGTAGAATCGTCTCAGATGCAGACACCTTTTCTGACGGTCTTTTAATGGGCTTCACACAGCTCTTCACAGGCGTACTTACAATAATTGGCACTATTTATTTCATGCTTGTGATTTCATGGAAGATTGCCTTGATTGTTATTGTTGCCACACCTTTATCGCTACTTCTAGCCAAGTTTATTTCTGAGAGAACCTACAAGTTTTTCAGAAAGCAGGCAGAGCTTAGGGGCGCGGAAACTTCTTATATAGAAGAAATGATAATCAATAAGAACATATTGAGAAATATGAACTATGAGGCAAAGGCGCTGGAGAGATTCGAGGAAATGAACAACCAGCTTTCCGATGCTGCCCTAAAGGCTACTTTTTACTCATCTACTGTAAATCCCAGCACCAGACTTATTAACAATATTATTTATGCTGCTGTGGGTATCTTTGGTGCGTTGATGGCTATAGGCGGTGGTATCACCGTTGGTGGTTTGACCAGCTTTTTATCATATGCCAGCACCTACGGTAAGCCTTTTAACGAGATTTCCGGGGTTATCACAGAGTTCCAGAATGCTCTTGCCTGTGCAGGACGTCTTTTTGAAATGATAGATGCCCAGGTGGAGGTCAACGACGGCAATAACGTTATCGATGACGTTAAGGGTGAAATAGAGCTTAAGGATGTTTTCTTCTCATATGATAAGGATAAGAAGCTGATTGAGCACCTTAATTTGAAGGTCAAGCCTGGCCAGAGGGTTGCCATAGTAGGTCCTACGGGTGCAGGAAAAAGTACAATCATTAATCTTCTTATGAGATTTTATGATATTGATGCAGGCCAGATTCTTATTGATGGTACTGATATTAAGGATATCGAGCTTAATAATCTCCGAAAGAATTTCGGAATGGTGCTTCAGGAAACATGGCTTAAAAATGCCACAATACGGGACAATCTGAAGATGGCATGTCCTGAGGCTACAGATGAAGAAATTATCGAGGCAGCCAAGGCCACACATGCTCACAGCTTTATAAAAAGGATGGAGTATGGCTACGACACCGTTATTTCTTCAGAAAACGGATTGCTTTCCCAGGGCCAGATGCAGCTTTTGTGTATCACCAGGGTTATGCTGAATATTCCGCCGATGCTGATACTTGATGAGGCTACCAGTTCCATTGATACACGCACTGAGCAGAAGATTCAGTCTGCATTTGCAAAAATGATGAAGGGAAGAACCACATTTGTTGTGGCTCACAGACTGTCAACAATACGAGAGGCTGACGTGATTTTATTCGTCAAGGATGGCCAGATTGTTGAGCAGGGTAATCACTCAGAGTTGTTGCAGAAAAATGGCTTTTATGCTAAATTATATCGGAGTCAAATCAATTAAGGGTTCACTACGCCCTTTTTTAGAGATTTTGATAATAGAAAAGATTGTAGGAGACAATATGGAGCAGTATGTGATTAAAGGTGGCACTGCCCTTACAGGAGAGGTCGAGATAAGCGGCGCTAAGAACGCAGCCCTTGGTATTTTGGCCGGTGCCATAATGACAGACGAGACTGTTACAATTGAAAATCTGCCAAACGTTAAAGATATAAATGTACTTATTGGAGCTATCGAGGACATTGGAGCATCAGTTAACAGAATTGATGATCACACTGTTAGGATTAATGGCTCAAGTATTTCCAGACTTTCAGTAGATTACGAGTACATCAAGAAGATTAGAGCTTCTTATTATTTGATGGGAGCACTTCTTGGTAAGTATAAGAGCGCAGAGGTTGCCCTTCCAGGAGGATGCCTCATTGGTTCACGCCCTATCGATTTGCATGTAAAGGGGCTTAAGGCTCTTGGAGCAAACGTAGATGTCAGCTACGGACTTTGGTCAGCACGTGCAGACAGACTTGCAGGTAGCCATATTTACCTTGATAAGGTTTCAGTTGGTGCAACAATCAACATCATGCTTGCCGCTGTTTTAGCAGAGGGAAAGACCACTATCGAGAACGCAGCCAAGGAGCCACACGTTGTAGATGTGGCATCATTCCTTAACAGTATGGGAGCTAACATCCGTGGCGCAGGTACAGATGTTATCCGTATAGTTGGTGTGCCAGCACTTCACGGCACCACCTATGCTGTTATCCCTGATCAGATTGAGGCAGGTACATATATGTGTGCAGCAGCAGCTACTCACGGCGATGTACTTGTTAAGAACGTCATTCCAAAGCATTTGGAAGCTACTTCAGCAAAGCTTATTGAAGCAGGCTGTATTATAGAGGAGTACGATGATGCGGTTCGCGTCATTGCAAAGGGAAGAAAGCTTACAAGCACACACATTACCACACTTCCTTACCCAGGCTTCCCTACAGATATGCAGCCAGAGATGACAGCAGTTCTTGCTATCGCAGAGGGTACAAGCACAGTTACAGAGTCAATCTTTGAAAACCGTTTCAAGTACGTTGATGAGCTTGCTCGCATGGGCGCAAACATTAAGGTTGAGAGCACAGTAGCTATTGTATCTGGTGTTGAGAAGTACACTGGTGCCAGAGTTCAGGCTCCAGACCTTAGAGCTGGTGCAGCACTTATCATTGCAGGTCTTGCAGCTGATGGTTTCACAGTTATCGATGATATCAAGTACATCCAGCGTGGATATGAGGATATTATTGGTAAGTTTGCCAGCCTTGGAGCAGATATCGCTGAGGTTGATTCAGAACACGATTTACAGAAATTTAAGTTAAAGGTAAGCTAAAATGGATATTACAGAGAACATCGAAGTACATGATTGCCCAATTTGTGGCGGTGCAGGTCTTCTGGAGGAAGAGGACCACGGATATTATGTAGCATGTCTGGATTGTGGCAGCTACACAGGAACAGTTAGCTTTAAGGCTGAAGATGGACGTCTTGAGGCAGCAGAAAAAGCAGCTATGCTGTGGAATACAGGAAAAGTTATCAATAGCGCACCAGGTGAGTAAATCTCCCTGGTGTTTTTTTATGTAATAAAGAGGACCTTTGATATTTATATACACGACGTGAAAGTTTTGTGAAATTTCCGTAAATTAACTCTTTTTTCACACAAATCTTGTTATACTTACCATATTAGGATAGGGAGAAAGTACACCTAAGAGTATGTGAGTTTAATAAGGTGGAGGCCAAAACGTATGCCAGAAAAAGAAGATAACATGGATATCAAAACCAGGCAAATGCTTGAGAAAAACAGATTGGCAAGATATTGTGGATCAATTACTTGTATCGCCCTAATCTTTTGTACCGCAAGGTCAATAGTGCTTGACGGCCTTAGCGTACTTGATATGGTAAGATTGCTAGTTGCTATTCTCGACATTATCTTATTCCAGGTGCTTTACAAGTCCTTTGGAGAGCAGTACAAGTATAAATACGTTGTCACACTCTCCATGGTTGTATTGTTTATTTTAAATATCTATTCTCCAGCGGATAAGAATATGTACATCTTCATGTACACCATTATCCTGATAGTAATGATTTATGGAGAGGCGAATACTGTTAGAATTGGTTGTTTTATCGCCAATTTCTGTCTGGTTACATCTGGAATCATTGAGTTGAGAAGGGGCAATATCACAGGCCGAGAGCTTGTTACAGAGCTTGTTTTCTCAGTAATCGCGTGTACAATCGCGGTAATTGTATGTAAGCAGCAGAGACGCCAGACTACAGAGACCCTTGATACAATCAAGGAGCATGCTGAGGATCTGAAGGAGACCTCTGATACTATAGTAAATTTGGCAGAGCAGTTGAATATTAAGTTTGAGGAAGCCAATGATGTTTCCAATAAGCTTAATGAGGCAATGGATGCTACTCACACATCTGTAAATGAAATTGTAGAAGGCACCAAGAATACAGCAGAGGCAATTGAAAATCAGACCACCAACACAGCTGTTATTCAGGAGAGAATTCAGAGCGTAGGTGAAGAGGCAACTAATATTGATGATGTTTCCAGCCGGGTTGAGGATTCTGTAAATGAAGGCGTTGACCTTATTAATCAGCTGAAAAATCAGGCTGAGGAGGTTGCAAAGATTAACATCGAGACCAGTACAACCACTCAGGCCCTCAATGATAGTATTCAGGATGTACAGGCAATTACCGAGACAATTCTTGGTATTTCAAGCCAGACAAATCTTCTTGCTCTCAATGCTTCGATTGAGGCTGCAAGAGCTGGTGAGGCCGGAAAGGGCTTCGCGGTTGTTGCTGATGAAATCAGAGCTCTTTCAGAAAGTACAAGAGAGGCAACAGAGGAGATTTCAAGAATTATAGAGAGACTTACAAATGATGCAAAATCTGCTTCATCTGCAATGTCAAAATCTGCTGAGTATGCCACAAAGCAAAATGACCTCATTGAAGAGACAGGCACAAAGCTTGATGCTATCAAGTCAGGTACTGATGAGCTTCGTGAAGGCGTTGTCCAGGTTAAGGGTTCTGTTGATGAGGTTATCAGCGCAAACTCACAGATTATGGATAACATTACAAATCTTTCTGCCACATCTGAAGAGGTTGCAGCAGCTGCAGATACAGTAGGTTCTGTAAGTGATGATGCGATGGATGCTCTCAGAAATATGAATGAGACCCTTGACGTTATCAATAAGATTGCACGAGAAATGGAAGAGATGGCACTTAAATAAGTAAACAATCAATAACCCAGTTACGGCTACAAGCCTTAACTGGGTTATTTTTTTGCACATTTTTTGCTAAAAGAGTACAATTATTCCATCAATATTCGTATTGGGAGGGTTTTTAGAATGGCAGACAGACCAGTATCTAGAAAAAAGAATGTGACCGGCTCTGCTTCAGTAAATCGTAAGGGGAGTGGACTGGGAGGCGGCCCAGTTGGCGGCTCTGGGGCTGGACACGTGCTAGGCACGGGAAATGGTGGTTCAGGCTTCGGTGGAAACCGTGATGGTGGCTACGGTGGCGGAGGTGGTGGCCTCGGCAAGCTGATAGTCATAATTTTGGTACTGCTCCTTGGTGGGGGCGGTGGCCTTGGCGCGTTCCTCACTGGAGGAGATTCAGGCACTACAGGAACAGGTGTAGGCACCGGCTCTATTTCAAGCAATACTACTACAAGCACCATTAACACAATAGGCTCAATGGCTTCGATGCTTTTGGGTGGCGGTTACACCAGCACTGCTCAAAGTGGAAATGCGACCTGGAGTAGTAAGGCCAACACAGGCATTTTGGACGACACTGTGGCAACAGGGGCCAGAGAAAAGTACACAACCTTAAAAGGCGACGGACAGGACACTGTTACCATAATGGTATATATGTGTGGTACTGACCTGGAGTCACGTGGCGCCATGGCATCCAAGGATTTGCAGGAAATGCTTAACGCTAGCGTAGGTGACAAGATAAATCTTCTGGTTTATACAGGTGGCTGTGCTAATTGGCAAAATAATTTTGTCAGTAGCAAAACCAACCAGATTTACCAGATTAAAAATGGCAAAATGACAATGCTTCAGGATAAGCTTGGTGATTTGCCTATGACTGACCCAAGCACCCTTTCTAACTTCATCAAATGGGGTGGAAAGAATTATCCTGCAGACAGATATGCCCTTATTTTCTGGGATCACGGCGGTGGTTCTGTAACGGGCTACGGCTATGATGAAAAGCATAAAAATGATGGCTCAATGGATCTTGCAGAAATCGACAAGGCCCTTACAGAAGGAGGCTTGAAGTACGATTTTGTAGGCTTTGATGCTTGCCTTATGGCGACAGTGGAAACTGGACTGATGCTGGATGAGCACAGTGATTATATGATTGCCTCTGAGGAAACTGAGCCTGGAATCGGCTGGTATTATACAAATTGGCTCACAAAGCTCAATCAGAACACCTCTATGTCTACTCTTGAGATAGGCAAGAATATCGTTGATGACTTTGTCAGCCAGTGTGACAGCAACTGTCCTGGTCAGAAGACAACCCTTTCACTTGTAGACTTGGCGGAGCTTTCTGCAACAGTACCAGAGGACATCAAGACTTTCGCTGATTCCACCACAAGCCTCATTGAAAAGAAGGAATACAAAAAGGTTTCAGATGCCCGCTCAAGCACAAGAGAGTTTGCAGTCTCATCTAAGATTGACCAGATTGATTTCATAGATTTTGCCATCAAAATGGGTGGCGATGCAGCAGGCGAACTGGTTGACTCCCTGAAGGGTGCTGTTAAATACAACAAGACCTCTTCAAATATGACAAATGCATACGGTCTTTCTATTTATTTCCCATATCGTCAGACCGGCAAGGTTGACAATGTGGTGGATACCTACGACGAGATAGGTATGGATGAAAGCTACAGCAACTGTATTCAGAAGTTTGCTTCTATGGCATATTACGGCCAGGCAACCAGCCAATACGGTGGCAACTCTAATCCTGCCAGCATGCTTTTTGGAACAGGTTCATCTGGCTCAGGAAGCTCTAGTCTGGATAGCGCCCAGGCCGTGGCTCAGATTTTGAATGCGGTATTGTCTGCCCGTTCTACTTCAGATAGATTCTTAGATAATGGCGTAAGCGTGGAGGATGCAGCAGAGTACATTGCTGAGAATAAGCTTGATTTATCAGACTTAAGCTGGAAAATGAACTCAGCTGGCCAGAATGTTATTGCCCTTGATGAAAATCAGTGGGCTTACGTTCAAGGTATTGAGTTTTCTACATTTGTAGATGATGGTAACGGCTACATTGATATGGGTCTTGATACCGTCTTCGAATGGGATGAGGAAGGAAATCTTATCGCCAATACAGATAGAAGCTGGCTTGGCATTGAGGGACGTCTGGTTGCTTTCTACCATATCGACACAACAGGTGACTCAAGTAATTACACAATCACAGGTCGTGTGCCAGTTTATCTGAATGATGAGATTGCTGACCTTATTATTGTATTTGACAGTGAAAATGAGGATGGATATATTGCCGGCGCCACCTATGAGTACAAGGAGGGCGAGACAGAGGTTATAGCAAAGAATCTCACAGAGCTACAGTCTGGAGACACAATTGAATTTATCGCCGATTACTATGATTACAACGGCAATTACACAGATAAGTTTACCCTTGATGACCCGCTGACTGTCAGTGGCGCAATGGAGGATATGCTGGTAAGCAATTTGGTAATTGAGGACAAGCCTATATTGATTTCCTATGTGCTGACCGATATATATGGTAACAGCTACTACACCGAGGGACTTTCGGAGTAGCTGATGATTCTATTCTATAGATGTGTGTCAGAAGTCCAGACAAGATCCCGCGGACTTGTACCGGGCTTTTGACACATAAGAATCTATGTGGTAGAATGCAGGTGCTGTTAAAATTTTATCAATTAAATTAGCTTGCAAAATACTGTTTTAACAGGAGGAGACCCGCAAAGGGCTTCTACCAGAAGGAGGAAACATATGCAAAGCAACAATTCTAAGACCTATGAGCTCGTGCTCACAGCGTTATTCGTAGCCATTATTGTAGTTATGGCTTCAAC
>JAEEGL016234310.1_pt1 | contig 15604 bp, 9 predicted proteins | sample 9134231 | NCBI WGS metagenome assembly JAEEGL01 (sample SAMN16246548, study PRJNA631951) | gut metagenome | biome: gut microbiome; feature: rumen; material: fiber-attached | host: Bos | place: Iran: Karaj | collected 2018-10
CCGGCAAGGTGGCCGAAAAGGCGCTTGGCCTGGCCGGCCTCACGGTTAATAAAAATATGATTCCCGGCGATCCGGAAAAGCCTCTTATCACCAGCGGGATTCGTTTGGGCACTCCGGCGCTCACCACTCGCGGGATGAAGGAGGGCGAAATGGCGCTTATCGGCCGCTTTATGGCCAAAGCGCTGGCCGCTCCCCAGGACGAAGAGAATCTTTTAGCCATAAGAAAGAGTGTGCTTGAACTGGCCAATGCTTTCCCGCTCTATCCGGAACTTGGTAATGAGTTGGCCTAAATTTAGGAGAAAACAATGGGATTACATGAACTTGCCGGGAAAAAAGCCCCCAGATCGCTTCTCGAAAATGTGCCGCGCCTCATTGCCGATTATTACACTGTAAAGGTGGATGCCCAAAAGGCCCCGGTGGCCTTTGGTACTTCCGGCCATCGCGGTAGTGCCAAAAACGGCACTTTTAATGAAGAGCACATTTTGGCTATTTGCCAAGCCGTGGTGGAATATCGCCAAAAAGCCGGTATTTCCGGGCCCTGTTTCATCGGCATGGATACTCATGCACTTTCCGAAGCTGCTCTTATTACGGCCGTGGAGGTTCTTGCCGCCCACGGTGTACAAATCCGCTTACAAAAGGGGCGTGATTATTCGCCGACGCCGGTTATTTCTAAGGCTATTATCTCTTATAATCGCGGGCGCAAGGAAGGGCTGGCCGATGGTATTATTATAACTCCATCTCATAATCCTCCGGCCGATGGCGGCTTTAAATATAATCCACCCCACGGCGGGCCGGCCGATACAGCTATCACCGGCCTTATTCAAAAACGGGCCAATGAAATACTGGCCGGCGGGGTAGGGCAGGTGCCGCGCCTCTCTTTTGCCAAAGCGCTGGCTCTTGATAGCACTAAAGAAGTGGATTTAAATGGCGCCTATGTGGATGATTTAGTTAAAATTATTGATTTTAAACCGCTTTTAGGATGCAGCTTAAAACTGGCTGTGGATCCTCTTGGCGGCAGTTCTTTGCCGGTATGGCAAAAAATAATCGAGCAATATAAGCTGGATTTAACCATTGTTAATGATGCCATAGACCCCACTTTTTCTTTTATGACCGTGGATAAAGATGGCAAAATTCGTATGGATTGCTCCTCACCCTGGGCCATGGCCAGCTTAATTGCCTATAGAGAAAAGTTTGATCTAGCTTTTGGCAACGATCCCGATAGCGATCGCCACGGCATTGTAGCCCGCTCAAGCGGCCTTATGAATCCTAATCATTATTTATCTGCCGCGATTTATTACCTTTTTACCCATCGCCCTAATTGGGCAAAAGCGGCTAAAGTTGGTAAAACTTTGGTTTCGTCTTCTATGATAAACCGGGTGGCCGCTCACCTTGGGCGTCAGGTGATGGAAGTGCCGGTAGGCTTTAAGTGGTTTGTGCCTGGCCTCTCCAGCGGTGAGGTGGCCTTTGGCGGCGAAGAGAGCGCCGGAGCCTCTTTCTTAACCCTTGACGGTGCCACTTGGACAACCGATAAAGATGGAATAATATTAGACCTTTTGGCCGCTGAAATGACTGCTGTCACTGGCAAAGACCCCGGTGAAATATATGCCGATCTTACCCAACAATTTGGCAATCCTGCCTATGGGCGCATTGATGTGCCCACCACCAAAGCCATAAAAGAGCGCCTTACTCATCTTTCGGCGGCCGATATGCAGGCTACCTCTTTTGCCGGGGAGAATATCACTGCCATTTTGACCACGGCCCCGGGCAATGGGGCGCCCATAGGCGGCCTTAAGGTGGAAACAGAGAACGGCTGGTTTGCTGCCCGCCCCTCCGGTACGGAAGATATTTATAAAATATACGCCGAGAGTTTTAAGGGGCCAGAGCATCTGACGCGCATCCAAAAAGCTGCCGAAAGCCTCATTTTGGATATCGCCGCCAAGGCCTAAAAGATCTGTACCTTTTTAAATTTATTGGCAAAATCTATTCCAATAATAATCAAGATCTTCCTGGTTTGAAAAGTTTTCCTGAATTTTTACAATATAAGAGCCGTCGTATTTGCAACCGCTGCTAACGACATTAAAGGCGCTTGGTGTAGGATTTTCCCGGCCGCCGTCGAACCAAATTACCTCTTCGCCGTCGGTGAGGGCGCCTTGGACATTGTATTCTACATAAATGGCATGGAGAGCTTGATCATTATTTATTTCTTCTCTGAATGAATAGCCACCTTTATGGAGCCCGCTTGGTTCGGTTTGTAATGAACTGTTTGTTTCTGAATAGTGTTTTAGAAAATAGCTTCCCCATTCTTTGGCAAAAGAATTATTACTGCCGCTGTCCCAGCCGTTCCATACGCCGTCTTGTGGGCGCAAATCAATAAAATTTAGGGTGGCGGTGCTAAGGACAGAGGGCAAATCGTCATAAGGGCGCGGTGAACGCCTGGTGTAATAGGTTAATTCGCTAAAATGGTTATAATTTTCAGCGTTTTTAGTGAACCCCGGCAACATGCGGAAAAACCAACTTGGCTGCATAATGGTGGCAAAATCCTCATGGGAAAGGCTGGATAAATGCGGGGCTATAGCACTGATGGTAAACTTGCTCTCGCCTTTTACAAGTACCTCGCCGCCGGTAGCAGTAGAAATTGTACCTATGCGAATACATTGATAAATTTGTGCACTGTCTTCTTGTGCCGCACCTATGTTCTGGCAGCTTATCTGCCTTTTAAGAGCCCACTGATAAACGAAGCGATCGCCGGCTTTGATGGGAAAATGTTCGGAATCAGCCGCACTATTGTTGTCGCTACCGTGATAAACATCGGCCAGATTTTCTTCCTGGCCACAATTTGTGACAAAAAACATTAATAATAAGGTTGCATTCAAACGCCAAATTGAAGAATATGTCATTTGTTCCTCCTTCGAAAAATGAAGGTAACAAAAAATTTATTATTGAGCTACTCTAAATTTGACACTAAGTGTCACTTATGATAGCTGTCACGCAGCCTGAATGGAGCAGGTTGCAACTTTAATGCATATACAGAGTGTTTTTCTCTGTTCTTGGAGGTGAAATGAAGAAGTTAGGAGTTATGGCTATTGCTGTGCTGGGCGCTGGTTCTTTGCTTTTGAGCACCGGTTGTGCGCCCAAATGGCCTAATTGTAAGACCGACGAACATTGTCAAAAAGATGCCAGCGGCCAGGAAATGAATTTTGTCTGTTACAATCAGAGCTGTGTGGAATGTAAAGCCGACGCCGATTGTGAGAAAAAAGACGCCAAAACCCAGTGTAATATGGATTCACACCGCTGTGAGCCCAAGCCGGAATGTAAGGCTGATGCCGATTGTGCATCCATAAATGCCAATTATGTCTGTAGAGCTCAGCGCTGTATGCCTGAATGTAGCCAAGACGCCGATTGCGGCAGCGGCAAAAAGTGCAATCCCGATAATCAGCGCTGCGAAGAGCCAGCTTGCGAATGCCGCGCCGATGTTGAGTGTGGCAACGGCTTTACCTGCTCCGATTGCAAATGCGTAAAAGCCAACGACCCCTGGGCCAATATCAGCTCCGATTGCCGCCCCGTGGACATGACCAACGCCAAGCCGGGCGAGGTAGCTCTGGGCGTGGTGATGTTTGACTTCAATGCCAGCAATATTCGCCCCGATATGCGCGATGTTCTCGATCAAAACATCAAATGCTTAAAGCAAGCCGGCGATAAGAAAATTGTTTTGGAAGGCCATGCCGATGACCGCGGCACCCAAGAGTATAATATGGCTCTCGGCGAAAATCGTGCCGACCAGGTTAAAGATTATATCAGCCGCATGGGCGTTGATGTGAGCAATTTTGAAGTGGTTTCCAAAGGTGAGAACGAGCCGGTTTGCCGCCAGGCTACCAACGAGTGTTGGGACAAAAACCGCCGCGTAGTCTTTATTCAGCGCTAAAAGAACTTTTCTTCCTCTCCTTCCTGCGCCAGCTTTTAGGCTATATTTATGAAATCATTTATTGCCGCCAAATATCGCCAGCTTCCTAAGGTGCTCTACATTTGGTTGGGGCTCTTATTTGTTTCAGCTTTACTTATCTTGGGCCATTTTCACCCTGATGAACTTGGGCAGATTACAGCTTTTGCTTTAGCCAAAGTAGGTGTGGAGCCGCCGGAACTTTTGCCTTGGGAATACCCGGCTAAGATGCGCTCCTGGCTTGTTCCGGATATGTATATTCCCATTATCGCCGCCGGAAAAGCCCTTCTCGGCCACTATAACTACTTTTTCACCGATAAGCTGATGCTGCTCTTTAATGTGCTGCTCTGGTTTTTCCTTTTGCCTATCTTAAATAAGACTCTCCACATTTCCAAAGCTATTGATGGTGGTAATAAACAGCAACTTGTCCTCATGGCTCTTTGCGGCTTTTCTTGGTGCTTGCCAAGTATGGTAGTGCGCCACAGCTCTGAGGCCGTAGGGCTTATGGTGCTTTTGCTCTATCTTTATTTGCAGCTGCCGGAGCGCAAAGAGCGCCTCTGGCCAGGGGAAGCGCTTTTGGTGGGGCTCATAGCCGCCGTGGCTTTTTGGTGCCGCTTTCAAAATGCTTTTTTTGTGGCCGGCTTTTGGTGTAGCCAGGCTGTCTATGAGCTGAAAAAAGAGCGTCGCCTGAGCCTCTCTTCCTGGCTTATCGCCCTAGGCGTTATTTTGGGGCTTATTATCGGCATAGGTATTGACAGTGCGGGATACGGCACTTTTACAGTTTCTTTTTACAACTATTTTAGAGAAAACATATTAAATGATGTAGCCAGCTTTTTTGGCCGCAAGTCGGTTTTTTATTACCTTTACCAGCTCATTGCCGTTACGGCGAATCCTTTCTTCTTGGTTTGGGTTCTTTATGCGGCTTATGCCTTATGGAAAGAGCGTTATTATCGCAATATTTCCGTTGGCCTTGCTCTTTTCTTTTTGGCGCACTTATTGGTACCGCACAAAGAAATTCGCTTTATGTTACCCATGACTATCCCGGCTTTGATGTTGCTTTTTGCCCATTTTGAGCAGCATCCCTGGGAAAAAATGGCTTCAAAGTGGCGCTTTATCTATGCTGAGCGCTTTGGCAAAATATTCTTGGGGCTGAATATTGCTATTTTGGTGCTCTATAGTGCCTTTGGGCTTAGCAATAATCACTATCGCCTTATGCGCGATGTTTTTGCCATTCCCCATGCTGAAGGCCAGACTGTGCGCCTCTTTTCCAATAGCGATATTTATGGCTATTTTCATGAGGAATATGACCAATATCCCAAGGAAAAAATTCCTTTCACCCGCTGGGGATTTCCCTTTTTAATTCCGGAATTTGTGAGTTTTACTTATGCTGACAGCGCCTCTTTTGCGAAGGCTTGCACAGCCGATAAAGAAGCCTATCTCCTGCTTTCCAAAGAAAATAGCTCGCAAGTTCTTATTGGCGAACCGCCGCGACCACTTGTCGATTATCCTTATAAAGAATCTATAGCTGCTTTTCCGCCGCGCTTTACCTTTGCCGGAGATTATTTTTGGCTGAAAATGAAATGGTGGAAGCGTATGCGCCGCTATCAAATTATTAATTGTGCGGATTTTCTTAATTATTTAGAGATGAAGAATTAGTGGCGTTTAATCTTATATGGTTATCGGCCAAAGCCGCACGGCTCAGCGGCTTGCCATTTTCGCCCTTTTCCAGATAATCCAAAAAGAGCTCAATCAGCTTAATGGTGGCCATGACATCGCCGGTGTGGCCCACTTCCGAAATGGTGTGCATATTGCGCAGCGGAATGCCCAGTGAGACGGCGGCGGCGTCTATACTGGCGAAGACCGGCCCCATGGCATCGGTGCCGGTATCGCGGCCGCAGCTTTGAATTTGTAAAGGCAGTTTTTCTTTAGCGGCTATTTTGCGCAATAAGCTGTTTAAAAAGGGGCTGGTTATAGAGCCTGTTTCCAGAGCTACGCCGCCGCCGATGGTAGTCTCGGGAAAGCGCTGTTCACCCACGCCGGGAGCCGCTTTGTAATCGTGAGTAACATCAATGGCCATCAAAATATCCGGCTCTATTTTGTGCGCCATGATGCGGCTACCAAAGCGGCCGATTTCCTCAAAGGGGGCAAAAGCAAAAATAAGGCGCAGATTTTTATATTTTTGATCTTTAGCCATGAGACGTGCCACCTCCATAGTGACAAAGCAGCCCAGGCCGTTATCGAGATAAGGGCCGGTAAAGGTATCTTTGCTAAAGCCGCGGCTAATTGGGCGTTGCAATAAAATAGGATCACCGGGAGCAATGCCCAGTTTTTCCAAATCTTTTTGCGGATTTTTGCCATACATTTGCAGTTCCAGATAGAGCTGATTGGCCTTTATGCCTCTATCTCCGCTACGCAATTTGGGATCGGCAAAATGAATGGCACCGATAGCCTCAATGGTGCCTCCTTTGAGCGGGCGATAGCGGCCGTTTTGCGGGTCCTGGCTATAGAGCACCACTTTATGGCCAATAAGGGTAAGCGGCAAAAAGCCATCGCTATCCACCCAAATTTTGCCGTCTTTGCCGATTGAGCGCACTTGTAAGCGGATTTTATCGGCATGGCCTACGAGCATAATAGAAAGAGCCTCTTTGTCATGCGGTTTGGTATCAAAAATAATGCCGGCATTGCCCTTAAAAGTATATTTCGCCCATTCGGCAGGGGCAAAGGAGGCAAATTCCTGAGCCAGAAAACCGTGCGTCATAGCTGCTTCAAAGCCCACCGGACTTTGGCATTCCAAAAGGGTGGTAAGGCGCTTAAATTCTTCACTATTCATTTTTTTTAGTGGCATATTGTTTCTCCGCTGAAAAAGGCTAGGCATTGCTTTTTAGCCCATAGCTTCTGGCTATTTGTTTGCAATCGGCCAGTGTTTGCAAATAGTGTTCGTTGGCCGGGTCTTCAAGGAGCAAAAAGGTTAAAATATGTTCGGCTTTCATACATAATTCTTTTGGTGAAAGCGGGCCGTAACGGTGCATACTGGTGCGCGACATGGTTAAATAAACATTAGCCAAACTGTATCTTAGCTCCCTGGCTCTGGGGAAGGCTTTTATTTGTCTGGTGAGTAGGCTTATGGCTTCGTCTTCTTGTTTTTTGGCTTCATCATTTTTGCCCAGTTGACGCAAAATGGCCGCCGAGGCGCACAAAATACCGCATTTGGTGGTTAAATAGAGTAAATTATGCGGATAGATTGCCGTGAGTTCCGTGGCCAGTTCCAAGGCCAGGCGGCAAGCCAGAAGACCTTCGCGGCTTTTGCCGCCGCTGTGTATTCTCAGGCCGCAGGTATTTAGGGCAATGGCTATGCGGTGGCGCGCTTCGTCTCTCTTTTCCGCTTTTTGGCTGCTCTTGTTTAGCCATTGCAAGGCCGCAAAATAGGCTTCCGCGCCCTTGTCCGGCTTGTCATTTTCCTGCTCGGTCACCGCCTTATTTTGGTAAATAGTGGCTAAATCATCGGCCAGCGGCCCCGGCCCCCCTTTGACCTTTTCGGCCAAAGGCTCCAAAATGGCAGTGGCCTCATTATAAAACTCCAAAGCCTCTCTGAAAAAAGCGCAATTAAAAGAAAGAACGCCAAGCACATTATAGCAAAGAGCCAAATCGCGTTTGTATTCCGGTTCTTTGGCAACGGCCCCGTTAATTCCGCAGAGCAGTAAACGCCATTTTAGAGAGTGAGCATAAGTAGTGCCGGAGAGCGAAAAGAGCCCCATGGCACTATAAAGAACGCCCAAATTATAGTAAAAAACCGAAAAGTTTTTAATGTGTATAGGCGTTCTCGGGCTGGTTATTAGGTAGTGCTTATAAAGAGCCAGGGCATTTAGACAAAAGAGGCGGGCCATGTTATTCTGCCCGCTGTTTTTCAGCAACAGGCCGAGGCTGTTTTCGCTGATGGCTTCGGGAACGGTGGCGTAGCCGGGGACCATTTGCACGGTTATTTCGTTAAAAAGTCGTTCCTTGAGCCTTTGGGTTATATCTCTAAAATCACCCGGTATATTTAATGAGCTGTTTAATGCTGTTTCCATCGCCAGCGGTAAAAGACGGTAATCAAAGGGCGCGTTTTCCTGCTCAAAACGATGAAATTCCTGGCTTAAAGCCGCTGCTTCTTCCTTGTTTGGTTCCTCTTTTTTTAGCCGCTTTAAAGCCATATTAGCCCAAAAAAGATACAAATCCCTCTCAGGAAGCTCTTGGCTTTCAGTTAGAAAATCTTTCAGTCGCTCCCAGGAAGCAATGGCATCACTTAGCGCTTCTTCAGCTTCAAAAGCAATAGCGGCGGTAATGAGCGCCTCAATTTTTAGTGTGGGCTCCAGATCCGCAGCCGCGCATATTTCAAAAATTGTGCCGGCGGTCGCTAAGGTAGCCGCTTCATAACTGCGGCCGGTTATTGCCAGCGAAGAGAGCATCAGTTTTAAATAGCTATTTTTGAGCGGTGTCTTTAATTTTAGCTGTAAATCAAGCTTGTTAAAGTAAGTAGCTGCCGGAGCAAAAGTGGCGCCGGCCCGCTCGATATTGCCTGCGGCAAGATGCAGGCGGCATTTGCTGGAGAGAGCGTCCAGGTAAAGTGCGGCATAGAGGAAATCTTTATCAGCCAGAGTTTGGGCCAAAGCAGCCGCTGTTTTATAGCAACTGGCGGCAATAGCGGTTTTTTCCATTAGCGCCAAACGCTCAGCCAGTTTATAGCAAAAATCGGCACCCTCCCTGACAGGCCCGGCCAGGGCGGTATTTTGCAAAATAGTTAAAATTTGTTCGTAGATTCTTTGGCCGTAGCCGCCTTCGCCGGCGCCGATTTCTGCGGCCAGTTCTATAAATGCCTCCGCCAGTCCCGCGGGATCTTGTTGCAAATACTTAGCCAAATCGGGAGAATTTGTAAGCGGCGCTTTTTTAACTTCCTCAGCCAGCTCATAGAGCAGCAATTTGCTCGTTTTTGGGTATCTTCCGCGGCGGTAGAGGAGCACTTCTGGAATAGCGGCAACAAAAAAGCGGTAGCCATCATCGGTTTTATTTAATAGCCCAAGAGAACAGAGTTTTTCCGCTGCCGTAGTTGTTTCCGGTTTGGAAAAATCACTGAAAAGATTTCCGTTTGCGCAGTTTATTTCATTTAAAAGAGTTTTAAGCGCTTCATAGGCTTCTATATCAGCATTTTTTAAAACACTTTCCAGCTCCCCGATTAGTGATAGCGGGCTAGAAAAAGGTTTGGGCATAATTTGCGGAAAGGTGTTACATAGCCAGTAATAGTAACTCATGGCCCATGGGGCCGATAAAGCATCCGGTGCCGCATCGCCGATTTTATTGCCAAGATTTTTTAGCAGACGGCGTAAATCCAGTGGGGCAATGCCCGGTAAACGTAAAAAAAGGGGCTTTTTAGACTCTCCGAAAAGCGGCGTTTTATGGTGCGCATGGTGTAAATACTTGGCACAGGTAAGGCCAAAGTTTTCTGGAATATGGCCGCTTAGAAGCACAATTTTAAACAACCGGCTATGACCGGCGGCTTTTATCAGTTGCTCCAGCTCTGTCCGGGAAGCAGGCGTAGAAAGCGCAAAAGGGTCATCAAGTATCAGGGTAAAAGAGGTTAACTCATAGCCGGAGAGAAGAGTAGATGTCACCCAGGTGACCAGCGCTTCCGGCGAGGTAAAGTAATTATCGGCAAAGCCCAAAATGCGAGCTATAGCCGTAGTGATTTTTTGCCCGTCACGCAAGTTATCAGCTGTTAGCAAAAGCGGCAGGGATCTTGGCCAGCAAACTGTTTTGGCTGAAGCATTATTATCATCTGCCGGCGCTGAAACTTTTTGCGGCTCTTCTCCTGTCTCTTTGGCATATTGTTTTTGCGCGGCATAAATAGCGGTTAAATAGGTAGTTAAATAAATAGCCGTGGCACTCTTTCCGCAGGATGGCGGAATACTGAAAAGCATGGCCGAGGTGTACTCTTTAGCGCCACATTCCGCGCCGTCGGCCACCAAATCCAGTATTTCTTCCCAAGTGGGATAAGGCTTTATAAAAGGCAGATATTTAAAGTGATTTTCGCGCTTTAAGAGAGTGTCGCAGGTAATTCTGTTATGCTCGATTAAAAGATTGATAAGCGGAGCGGTGTCGGCAGCCGGTGCGGCTAGGCGCTTTTTTACTTCATAAAAAGCCGTTTGCAACACACTAAGTGATTCGGCAGCCCCTTTATCAGCTGGCGGGCAGATTAATTTATCTTTGTCCATTTCCCTGGACTTTCTTCAAACATATAGCCGCTTTTGGCGCTGTCCCTCAAAAGTTGGTGATAAACGCTGCGCATATCGCTGACGTTGGCCGGTGTAAGCGAGTTATCCATTTGAATGGCGAGGTCTATAATATTTTTGCGGTCTTCGTTGTCTTCGGCCACTAACCTGGCTACCAGCTCTTTTTTGTCGGCATTGTTTGACAGTAGTTCGCAAGGCAAAACTTCAGCTTGGCCGCGGATATTTTCGCCAATGCACCCCTCGCTTTTGAAAACGGCTATATCATCTTCATTAAAGAGCTGGCGTCTTCTGGCTGACAGTGCTTTTTGATAGCTCTCGCTAAGAGCGGTGGAGCCATTATCGCTGCTGCCCGGGCCGCGTACCGAGGCAACTGTGGCCAGAGAGCTGTCGAGCTCTTCATAAGTGCCGGTAAGCTGGCGCTCATAGGCCGTTTTTTGACCCACATTAACCATTTTTATGTTGATGCAAGCGGTGAGCAGCAGGGTGCCGGTGAGCACCGCAATAAATTCCTTTTTCATTTGCTTTCCCCTTCGGTAGCGCTGTGCCAGCCCAAAATGGGGCCAAGATTCTCTTTAAAAATCGGTTCGACGTAAAGGTCAAGGTATTCGCTTAAGGAATAAGGCTCGCCCAAAATTTCCGGCTTGATAGGGTTATAAGCAATAGGTGTGCCCGGTATGCCGATTTTGGTTTGATAATCGAGATATAGCTTTAAATTCTCGTATTTCACCCAAATATTGAGCCCTTTGATCCATACCAGTTTCAGCTTTTTGCGCGTGCCGGTGATGCTGTCGTCTTTTTCTTCGGGATCGAGAGTTTGCAAGAAGCGATCCAAAGTGGAGCGGCCGATTTTAGTAATATTGATATTGGCATTGATGTTGCGGGTGAGCTCCGATTTTTCCAAATTGACACTGATATTGCCGTTGATTTCCGAGTCCGGCCCGCTGGGGATAGAGAGCATAGTGGAAGCATCTATGCCGGTAAAATTGAGCCCTAAATCCAATAAAACAGCTTTACCGGCAGTAAGCTGGGCCGCCATGGTGCCTTTGATGTCGCCGCCGATGGTATTAAGGCGCAAGTGGTCGATGGCCAAAATGCCGTCGGTGAGTACCAAATCGAGAGCCAGCTCATGGATATCGAGGCCGGCGGCATGTACTTTTTCGATAGTGAGGCCCGGTTTTAAGCGGTAAGGGCGCAAAAGCTCATAATAAAGAGCTCTGGTGGAGCGCTTTAAGATATTGTCATTACTGAGTTTTAAAGCCACTAAACCGCTACCGACCGGCACATCTTTTACTAGTACCAAGCGCTCCGGGCCCTCATCAAAATAGAGGCCGACGGAGAGAGGCATGTGGCCGTTTATCTCTTCAACATAAGTTTCTTCATCCAGTTTAAAGAAAAAGTCCTTTAAATCGGCTTCCATTAAAAGAGAGGCGAGGCCCTGTTTTATGGCAAAGTTGAGTGCGAGAGCCACTTCTCCGGAGGTGGTAAAGCCATCCTTTAGAATGACTGTGGACTCTTTTTGCGCCAGTTTTAAAGCCACACTGCCTTTAGTATCTATGCCCGGCAGGCCGGATTTTTCCCAGGCTTTGTTAAAGAAAACCAGGTGCGGTTTCACAATGCCGAAATTAATGTTGGCTTCAGCACCGATAGAGGGGGCATTTAAGAGCAGTGAGCCGTTGGCATCGCCGCCGTAAATGAGCGCCAGCTCTAAATTTAGACCCAAATTTTCCAGGGGATTGTTTAAAAGCTCACTATAAGTGACGCTGGCTGATTTATAAGCTGTGGCAATGGCAATATTATTGAGCTCCTGGGTTAGAGCAAGGTTAATTGTTGTCTTTTTAAGCTCGACATGCGGATCGGCCAGCTCCAGCTTGCCGGCGGCTATATCAAAGCCCACTTCCGGTTTGCGATTGCCTTCGCCGGTGGAGAGGCGCACAGCCAAATCGAGATCAGCGGCTTTTATATCGGGCATAGTGAGGTTTAGATCATTTAAAGCCAGCTCAATTTTGGCTCCAAAAGGCAGCCCCTTATCAATAAAGTTAAAGAGCGGCTGTAAATAGGGCAGGCCGGAATCAAGGCGCCCGGCGGCTTTTCCCACGCGTTCCAGTGTCTTTAGCGGCACTGTGCCGTTGGCATTTAGAGTAAGTTTTAATTGGCCGGACACAGTCAAATCCGGCAGATCCTTTTTGATGGCCGGCGGTATTAGGCTATAGAGTTCGTTTAAATTATTTAAGCCGATAGCAGCGCTTAAATCATCGAGCTTAATATTATTATCACTCAAAAGATTGGCCGCGCCGCCGGAGACTTTAAGAGTTAAAAGTTCTTTAATATCAACGGATAAATCATTTAATTTAAAGCTGTCTTTTCCCACGCGCTCCACATTTAAGGCCAGAGCCAGCGGGATGGTAAGCGAGCCGATATCGGCCGCTGAGTAGCTAAGGGAGGGGCTCTTAAGATCGAGAGTGAGAGCGGCGCGGCTACCAAGATAATCGCGGCTTTTGGCTTTTAGTTTAATATTTATCCTTTGGGCCTTGGCTGTACCTTTTTGCCCGGCTTCGGCGATACCGATTTCTATATTGGCGCCGATTGCCTTATCCGAGGCCGGCCAAGAGGGCGATTTATCCCAGATTTCCGGCACAAAGTCGTTTATCAGGCGGGCGACCGCCGCCGGCGCGATGGCGGCACCCAGATTAAAAGTAAGATTTCTAAGATTTTCCGGGCCGGTGGTGGCCCCGGCGAGGCTAAGCTTTAAATTTACGGTACCGGTGTCGGCCTCTTTTTTCTGGCGCAAAAGCTGGCCGAGCGGCAAATCGGCTCCCAGGGCCAGATCCAGATTACTGGCTTTGATATTGTCCATGCCGGCGCCTTTAACGGCTACTTTCAGCTCCAGTGGCAATTTTTCCTCGCCGGCAGTACTGGCTAATTCCTGATAAATGTCTTTATTAAAAGGTATAGCGGTATAAACATCCGGCAGAAAGTTCGGCAATACGGCCAAAAGCGGCGCCAGCGGCACGGTAGTACCCAGGTTTAAAGCCACTTTTTGCGCGCCGATATTTTCATATTGAGCTTTTTCAAGAGCTATATCTATAGCCAGTTTCAGCTCTTTTAGGGAGGGCAGATTTATGGCCAAATCTAAGTCCAACCCAGAAGCATTTACGCCAAAATCCGGCAACTTAGCCCCCACTTTTTGCCCTTTTAAAGCCAGATTCAGGGCAAGCCCCCGCGGGTCGTCCAGATTACTAAGCGAAAAATGGAGCGGATCTATGGTTAAATCTATGAATCCATCAGCGCTTATACCCGGCATAACTGTAGCAGCTACCACCTGGGCAAGCTCTTTTAGTGGCAGGTGCACTTCAAAACGCTTTAAATCGGCTTCCAAAATGGAGAAAAAGTGGCTGGCAGCTGCCTCTATACCAATAATTTGTTCCTTGCCAAGTTGCATGGAGAGAGCATTAAGCGCTGCTTCCTCTTTGGTTAAATCGGCTGCGGCTTTTATGGTTAGCTTTATCGGCGGAGCTTCCAGTTTATAAGGGGCCTCAAGTGTCGGCTCGGTAAAAAAGGTAAAATCAAGATTATGAGCGGCGAGACTCTTGCTCTTTATGTCGATACCCAGATAAAGCGGCACCTTGCCGCCGGTGATTAACTGGCTTTGGCCATCGTATTGTGCCCAGGACAGTTTGGCCGGTTTTTGCTGCGATTCGCCAATATTAATCGCTATATCGGCTTCCGCTTTGCCCTGAATCAGCGAAGCTGATACCTTGAAGGAAAAAGAGCTGAAAACTGCTTGTAATTCCTTGGTATAAAGCGCTGCTTCCAGCTCTTTTATGCGCACCTCGCGGACAATAATATCAATCGGCAAAACAGGCAGCTCGGGCAGAACAAAAGCGTTGTCGGAATTGGCGTCTTCTTCTTCCGGCTCCGGTTCATCACTCGGCGGGCCAAGCAAACTGGCCAAAATAGGCTCATGAGAATAGCCGGTTTCGCTGCTGCCGTCGAGTGCCGCACTGATCCCGTCTATGGCAATTTCATCAACATAGAGCTTTTTGTCTAACAGATGGCGAAAAGTCAGATCTATGGTGATATTTGATACTTTTAGCAGATCATGGGTAAAAGGTTCGCGCGGGGCGGCAATGATTAAATCGGAAATAACGATGGTAGTCGGTATATCGATACTTAACTTGCCGATAGTGACTTTTGTACCCAAAAGGCCGCTTAAAAAATCATTGCCCATTTCCCGGAGGCGCTCATCGGTAAAGACAAAGAGCCTGGCCAGGACAACAGCCAGAATGATAAAAACGAAAAGATAAAAAGGAATGCGCCAGGTAATACTCCACAGGCGAGAAAGAAGACTGCGCTTAGGCTTTTGCTTCTTTTGCGCTGTTTTTTCAGGCGGCTCAGTGTTTGTGGTCGCCTCTTTACTTAAATTCTCGTCACCGGAGCTCATTACTGAGGCGCCTCAGGCCTATCGCTTGCGGAATTGGCTACGGTCAGTGGCTTTTTTGAGCCGCAGCCACTTCTTTGATGGCTTTGATGATTTTTACGTAACCGGTGCAGCGGCAGAGATTGCCGTCGAGAGCGCGTTTTATCTCCTCTTCGCTGGGGTCACTGTTGGTTTCCAAAAGGGCTTTGGTAGCGAGCAGCATACCTGGAGTGCAATAGCCGCACTGCACAGCGCCGTTGTTTACGAAAATCTTTTGCATTTCGCTGGGCTCGTTGACTGTCCCCAGACCTTCGACAGTAAAAATCTCATGGCCCTCGGCCTGGGCGGCAAAAGTCATGCAGGAGAGAATCGGCCGGCCGTCCATCAGTACGGTGCAGGCTCCGCAGGTGCCGTGTCCGCAACCTTTTTTGGCGCCTTTGTAGCCGTTTCTTCTTAATACGTCCAAAAGCAAATCGCCGGCTTCGGCCTCAAATGTTTTCGGCTCGCCGTTAATAATCATATTTACTTGCATGGTGCGCTCCTTATTTATTTGCTGAGGTTGGCCAGGGCAGTGCTTAAGGCTCTCCGGCAGAGAACGGCAACCATTTCCTGCTTGTAGCCGACGCTGGCCCGCGGGTCACTGGAAATAATCAAATCCTTGGCCGCTTTGGCACTTAAAAGGTCAATATCTATGTCATCGATAGCTTTGTCCAGCATCATGCCGGAAGGCTGGGTGACAAAGACCGGGCGCGATTTTATTGAGCCCACCACAATGCGCGAGTCGGTGATAATGCCTTTGTCCTGAGTCAGAAAAACAGCTACCGAAAGCAGAGGATAATCAGTAACGGTGCGGCGAATCTGCTCATAACCGAAGGCGGCCCGGCCGGCTTCGTAATTGGGATATTCAATCTGGGTAATGAGTTCACCGTCGCGAATGATGCGGCTGGCGCTCTGGCTGAAGAATTTTGTGGCTTTTATGCGCCGGCG
>JAEEGL016473340.1_pt1 | contig 15604 bp, 13 predicted proteins | sample 9134231 | NCBI WGS metagenome assembly JAEEGL01 (sample SAMN16246548, study PRJNA631951) | gut metagenome | biome: gut microbiome; feature: rumen; material: fiber-attached | host: Bos | place: Iran: Karaj | collected 2018-10
CACTCGATTCTTCTGCCGGCTAATTAACTTACTCGGCAGCTGTTGTGTTTTTAGCCTTGATTTCCTGAAGCTTGATTTCAGGAATCTGGCTGATGCTGATGTTGCAGAGCTTTTTATAAGCACCAGGAAGCATCATTCCGTAGCTGCTGTCATAAATGTCTAGAAGCTCAGTAAAAACAGAATAAGCCTTATCATATTTGCGCTGTGCAAGATAAACACGGCCAAGCTCATATTTTCCTTCAACATAAATTAAAGAGTCTGAACCATAGCGTTCAATTACAGTGTTGTAGCAGAATTCAGCTGATTTATAATCACCAATTCCTACATAATTCTGACCCATCTGAATTATCTGAGCAGAAGTTTTATCTTCTGGGATTTCTTTAAGTGTTTTGCATGAGAAAAATGTCAATGCGATTGTAATAAGTGCTGCAATTTTAATTAATTTTTTCATAGTTCAACAAGTTTACCTCAAAATCAGTTTATGATTCAAGACCTGCCGTACCATACCTTAACATTAAGTCCTGAATCTGATAAAATATGAGAGATGAAAAAAAGATTTTACCTGATTTTACCTCTGCTTTTTATCATGCTGCTTGCTTCCTGTGCAACTACACTGGCAGGCACAAGCGATATCAATATAGAAAAAAAACAAAGCAATAAAAAGTTACTTTTTAAAGACTGGAAATATAAGGGCTTTGGTCAGCCGTTACCGGTATGGTTTGAAGCGGCTTATAAAGGTAATTTAGACGAAGTCCGCAGTAAAATCGCAGTTCCAGAAAATCATACAATAGAAATTGTTACAGCACAGGGAATAAACAGCGATCAGGCAAATAAAAGCCTGTGGCAAAAGCTGTCTGAAAAGGCTGAATTGTTTGAATTGTATGATTCCAGCTGGGCTTTACTTGGAGAAAAAGAAGCTTCTGCTAATAATAATTCGTATCCTTATTATGCAGCAGCGGTTTTATTAATAGATAATAAAGAGGAGTAAGTTATATGAAAGTATTAGTTATTGGTGGTGCCGGATATATCGGAAGCCACGTTGTAAAAGAAATGATGAAGGCAGACCACGAGGTTACTGTATTCGATAATCTTTCAAGCGGTTTGCGCTGCAATCTTTTTCCACAGAACGGCTTTATTTACGGCAACATCTTAATTGAACGCGATATTGAAGCCGCTTTTGCACAGGGCTTTGATGCTTTTGTACACCTTGCCGCATTTAAGGCTGCCGGAGAATCTATGATTCTTCCGGAAAAATACAGTATCAATAATATTACAGGTACAATTAATATTATGAATGCCGCAGTAAAATATGACTGTAAGAAAATGATTTTCAGTTCATCAGCTGCAGTATTCGGTTCTCCAGAATATCTTCCAATTGATGAAGACCATCCAAAGAATCCGGAAAACTACTACGGTTTTACAAAGCTTGAAATTGAACGCTTTATGAACTGGTACGATCAGCTTAAGGGAATGCGCTTTGCAGCTCTCCGTTATTTCAATGCTGCCGGTTATGATCCAGATGGAGAAATCCGCGGACTCGAGCAGAATCCTCAGAACCTTCTTCCACGTGTAATGGAGGTTGCTGCCGGCATGAAAGACGGTATGAAGGTTTTTGGAACTGATTATGATACACGCGATGGTACTTGTATCCGCGACTATGTACACGTAACTGATTTGGCACGTGCACATGTAATGGCACTCGACTATATTACAAAGAACGACAAGAGCCTTACAGTAAACCTTGGAACAGAAAAGGGAACAACTGTAAAAGAAATTATTGATGCTTCACGCAGAATTACAGGTAAGGCAATTCCTTCTGAAGATGTAGAGCGCCGTCCTGGTGACCCTGCATGTTTGTATGCAACTTCTAAGCGTGCAAAGGAACTTCTCGGCTGGGAACCAAAATATTCTGATGTTGATACACTCGTAAAAACAACCTGGGAAGTATACAAATAATGAATGCAAAAGAGTTCTTAAGAAACTGCGAGCGTGAAATTGTTGCGCTCGAAACCCTTCTTACTTCTATTCCTGCCATTGCTCCTGAGGGTGGTGGAGACGGAGAAGCAAAGAAGGCTGCTGCCCTTGAAGACTGGCTTCGTAAAAACGGCTTTGCTGAGGGTGGCTGTACAATCGAGCGTTTTGAAGCTCCAGACAGTCGTGTAAGTGCCGGTGTTCGTCCAAGCCTTGTTGTAACAATTCCTGGTACAGACGATTCTCAGCGTGTATGGGTAATGGCTCACATGGACGTAGTTCCTGTAGGCGACCCAAAGCTGTGGCTTACAGATCCATGGACAGTCGTTGAAAAAGACGGCCGCATTTACGGGCGCGGTGTAGAAGATAATCAGCAGGGCCTTTGTTCTGCAGCCTTTGCCGGCCTTTATTATCTTAAGAATGGTATAAAACCTGCCCATACAGTAAAGCTGCTTTTTGTAGCTGATGAGGAAAACGGCAGTGCATATGGAGCAATCTGGCTCATTCATAATACAGATTTGTTCCGTAAGAACGACCTTGTATTGATTCCTGATGGAGGAGACAGCGAAGGCCGCACAATTGAAATTGCAGAAAAAAATCTTTTGTGGCTTCGTGTACACGTAATGGGAAAACAGACTCACGGAAGTCGCCCAGACAGCGGTGCAAATGCATGCCTCGCCGCGTGCGCCCTCTCTCTAAAGCTCAACGAACTCGAAAAAGTTTTCGATAAACATGACCCACTGTTCGAGCCGGACTATTCTACCTTCCAGCCGACAAAGCGCGAGAAGAACGTAGACAGTATAAATATCATTCCTGGAGAAGATACCTTCTGCATGGACTGCCGCATTCTGCCATGTTATTCACTGGCTGAGGTTCTCGCCGAAGTAGACAAGCGCTGCCGCGAAGTAGAAGCACAGTACGGTGTAAAAATTGAGTACACAACTCCGCAGCGCTCAGAAAGTCCTGCAACTCCAGTTACAGCTCCTGTAGCACAGAAGCTTGCTGCTGCAATCAAAAAGGTTCACAATATCGATGCTAAGTTTATTGGAATTGGTGGCGGCACTGTAGGTGCAGAGCTTCGCCGCGAAGGAATAGATGCAGTCGTCTGGTCTACACTGGATGACCAGGCACACCAGCCAAACGAATACTGCATTATTGATAACTTAATTAAGGATGCGGAAACTCTTATCGAGTTTTTTGCGCACTAGCGAAACTAGCGGACCTTCAGGAAGATTCCCATAATTGCACAGGTAATCAAAAGCTGAAGAATCATAAACTTTAGCAATACCTGTGTAGGCGACCAGCCGCGGTTTTTGCGCATGTGGTCGTGGAGTGGAAATCTTATATTTTCAAAAATCTTAATCTTAAAGAAGCGGAGAAGGAAAACCTTCAGAAGTCCCATTCCTCCGTTAATCATAATGATTGAAGAAGTAGCAAGAATGATGAATGGGTTTCCGCTTACCATTACTCCAACACCAATAAAATAACCAAGAGCACGGCTTCCGGCATCTCCCATAAGACAGTGACTTGGGAAAGCGTTGTGCCAGAGGTAGCCCATTACAACACCGGCCATTGCCATAAGAATAACAGCCCAGCTGGCACCTGATGGAAGGTGCTGAATCAAAAGATAAGCCGAAATGTCCTTATGGCCCAGAACAAAGTAGAAGAAGATACCCAGAGTAAGGAGTGCAATCAGAACAAGCGAAGAAGAAAGACCGTCTACACCATCAGTACAGTTTGTGGTATTAATAGAAGCCCACAACATGATTGTACAGACAACAATATAAACAATCGGATTTACGGCAACTTCATTTGCTAAGAAAGGAAGCCAGAAGCGCACAACACCATCAGCAGAAATCTGCTTGAGTGAAAAATAAAGAATAAAGGCAGTTACAACACTTATAATCAGGTCGAGTGCACCTTTAAGATATTCGCCCCAGCTTGTTGTGCTGCGGTCATCAAGAAAACCTGTAAGCATTGTAAGCCATGTAATGATTACAATTGAAGCACGTGTCCAGGTCATTGGACAGATAAGAAAAGTGATGATTACAAAAATCGAAATGAAAACAACACCGGTTCCGGTTGGCTTTCCCTTTGCAGCTTCTGCATTATCTTTAAGTGTGAATTCGCGGCCACGGTCATGTGGCAGAACGTTGTAAAATTTTGGAATCAGTTTGTAGGCAAGTACAAAGCCAAGGTAAAGTGCAAGTGTTATAAGCACTGCATAAGATGTAAGGAGTCGTGCAGGACCCCAATACTGCTGAAGAAACTGACCAAGATAGTAAAGCATAAAAACCTCGATATATACTGTTAAAATGAAAGATGTGTCATACCTGTAAAAACCATGACAACACCGTGCTCGTTACAATAATCTATAAATTCATCATCGGAAGATGTTCCGCCTGTCTGAAGAATCGCTTTTACACCGCTGTCAATCAGCATTTTTGGCACTTCTCCAAACGGAATTGCGGCATCGCAAACCAGAATCTCTCCAACATTACTATTATCTATTTCATGATGCAGATGGAAGTCATCACCAGGAAGACCGTTAGCACGTTCAATATGCTTAAGTGCTTCATACCAGACACCATCCATAGCGCGTCTTACAGAAGTACAGCTCTGCGCAATTCCACAGATAGAATTCTGCTTTAAGAGAATTGCAGAGTATGAACGTGCACCCATTGCAAGCAGCATTCCAAAAACCATTTCATCAGTCTGCAGCTGAGAAGGGCGGTTCTTTGTACGAACATTCCAGTGATTAAAGAGTGTATTGTCCTTTGTTTGAACAAGAATACCACCATTTATAAAGCGTGCTTCCAGGTCAATATTTGTGATTTTTGAGGATGGAACAAGCTTTGTCTTTTTATTTTTAGAAAGAATCTGCTTTGCTTCTGTGGTAAAGCTTGGAGCAACAATTGCAGCAAAATTACCTTTGAGAATTTCTTCTGCGGCGTCACCATTAATTACAGCACTGCAGGCAAATACAACATCAGTTGTGCTGAGTGCATCATATGTAAATGTGGTCTTAAAGGAATCCAGAACATTGGTTGCATGAGAAGCTCCAAGAATTGTTCCGAACTTTACGGCAAGAGAGAAAACAGTTCCGGTAAGCGGAGTAAACTGAGTTGTAAATTCATATCCGTCGCTGTTTGTACTTTTTACGGTAAGCTGATCCTTGAGCAGGGCAAAAAGTGTATTTATCTGGCGCCAGGCATAGGAAATGTCATTAACCAGGGTGTAACACAAATCCTTGTTCTGATATTTCAGAAAGTTTCCGAGAGAGCCTTCTTCTGTAGGTGATTTATAAAGGTATGCGGCCTGCTGTGCATTCATTCCACTGTGAAGCTGAATTTCGCGCTTAAACGGCAGCATCATATAATTCATAAAGGGTTGATTATACTGCGGGCTCTGTAAAATAGAAGCAGAAAGACCTGCATCAAAAGCAGAAACAAGATTAAGGGCCTTTGCCGCAAGATAGGTTCGGAACTCCATGGAGATGCTGCCGGTTCTCAGCTGAATCATTGCTTCTTTATAATCTTCCGGGTCTGTAAGAATCAAAAGATTTTCATAATTTTTGAAAGCATTGCGGAGAACTGTTGTTACAAAAAAGTTTTTAGGACACAGCTGATTATCGAACTGCTTGGAAACTATGGAAGGATTAATCACCGGAAGAACATTCATACAGATAATGTAGATGTTGTTTTCTTCTTCATCCGGGTGAGAAATATACGTCTCATCCTCTTCGTGATACTTTGTCATCATAACCTTGCGTATGAGGCGGGAAGTATCGGCCATGTACACATTATTTTCTGAAAGCGCAGATTCTTTTGTAACCGGAATCTTCTGCTTTCTTAAGATTTCTTCTGTTTTATTTGCAGAAAGAATGGTCCAGCCATCAGAAACAAGAAATTCCGCAAACTCAACGAGATTTTCTGTGTTTTCAACGTGAATTACAGCTCTCTTTGTCATAACTTTATTTTATCAGAAAAATAATGTAAAATGAAGTCCTATGAAAGCTATATCCAAAAAGTCTGTTCTGGCGGGACATATTACAGTTCCAGGTTCAAAAAGTCATACAATACGTGCTTTGATTCTTGCTGCAATGGCAGATGGAACCTCGCACATTTCAAATCCACTTCCAAGTAACGATTGTCTCTCTACAGCTGCAGCTGTAAAAAAGGTTGGAGCTGAAGTTGATTTTGGAGACGGGCAGGGAAGCGGCGCGGTATGGACTGTTCGCGGTGCCGGAAAAAATCTTCATTTGCCGGAAGACCAGATTGATGTAGGAAACTCGGGTTCACTCATGTATTTTTTGTGTCCGGTGCTTTCAACCTTACCGGGCGAGTGTACCTTTACCGGCGATGAGTCTATCTGCCGCCGTCCTGTAAATCATCTGATTGATGCGCTCTGTCAGTTTGGTGCAAAGGGCCACAGCCTTAATAAAGGCCCGGATGGTTCAGAGGGAACAACTCCACCTTTCAGCTTTTGTGGTCCAATAGATGTAAATAAAACTCTCGTTACAGAGGGTGCTCTTTCGCAGTATATTTCCGGCTTTATGATGGCTGCTTCACGCCTCAACGGAACTCTTAAAATGGAGCTTACAAATCCTAAAGAAACTCCATACCTTACAATGACAAAGCTCTGGCTTGAGAGTGTAGGGGTGCCGGTTTCAATTTCACCGGATTTCAAGAAAATCAGCGTGACAGGTCCTGTTCCATTTAAGGCCTTTGACCGTGCCGTTCCTTCCGACTGGGAAGGTGTTGCGTTCCCTCTGATTGCCGCTTTAATTTCCGGCAGTGAAATTATAATTGATAATGTAGACGGTTCTGGCAGTCAGGGCGATGATAAAATTGTAGAAGTGCTTCAGTCTGTTGGCGCTGATATCGACTGGCGTCGTGATGCAGATGAGCTTGTGGTGCGTGGTGGCAAAATGCTTAGCACAGCTGATTTGCCTGACGGTCAGCTCACAGTTGAAATGTCTGCCTTCCCGGACGCAATCTGTGCACTCGCAGTAATTGCCTGCTTTATTGAAGGAAAAACTGTATTTACAGATATCGATATCTGCCGCAAAAAAGAAACCGACCGTATTAAGGCAATGACCAGTGAGCTTACAAAGCTTGGTGCAAAGATTGTTGATGAGGGCGACCGGCTTGTAGTTTACGGAGACGGCGGCAAGAGCCTTCATGGCGGAGAAGTTGAATCTTACAAAGACCACCGTATAGTAATGTCTCTTGCCTGTCTAGGTCTTGGACTAAAAGAGGGCGAGCAGGTAACTGTAAATGATGCAGAATGGTGCAGCGTAACCTTCCCTAAATTCTTTGAAGTAATGAATGAAATTGGAGCCGGCTTTGAAACAAAATAACAGGCCGGCTGGTGAGAATGCGGAGTTCTTGCAGAGTCAGCTCATTACTTACATTGGAAATAAACGTGCTCTTTTAGATTTCATTGGACAGGGAGTTGGCGAGGTACAGGCGAAAATTGGACGGGCTAAGCTTTCCTGTCTTGATGTGTTTGCAGGAAGCGGTATTGTAAGCCGCTACCTTAAGCAGTATGCTTCTTCAATTACAGTTAATGACCTTGAGCAGTATTCGGGTATAATCAACCGCTGCTATTTAAGCAATAAATCAGAAATTAATATTGATGAGCTTCAAAAGCTTCATGCTTCTCTCTGTAAAAAAATAGACCGCCGCATGGCAGCACTCGAAAAATCAGCTTCTGGCTTTAAGAGTGCGGGCTTTATTTCTGAGCTTTATGCTCCGGCGAGCGAAGATAATATAGAAAAAGGCGAACGCTGTTTTTACACACCGTACAATGCAGCCTATCTTGATGTTGCCCGTCAGCTTATAGAAAAGGAAGTAGATCCTGAACTCCGCGATTTTTTTATTGCGCCGCTTTTGTCCGAGGCTTCGATTCATGCAAATACAGCCGGTATATTCAAAGGCTTTTATAAAAATTCCAAAACAGGCACTGGTCAGTTTGGTGGAAACGGACGTAATGCACTTTCGAGAATCCGTGGTAAAATCAGCCTGCCTTTTCCTGTGTTTTCTGAGTTCAATTGTAAGTCACGTGTGTTCAGCAGCGATGCAAATAGTCTTGTGCTTGATGAAGCTCTTTATGATAAGACATTTACAACAGGCGGTGTTTTTGATTTAGCTTATTTCGATCCTCCATACAATCAGCATCCTTACGGTTCAAATTATTTTATGCTGAACCTGATTGCAGGTTATAAATGCCCTGATGCAGAAAATATCAGCCGCGTTTCTGGAATACCCAGGGACTGGAACCGTTCCGACTATAATAAAAAACGTCGTGTTGCAGAGGTTTTTGTGGAGCTTGTCCGTAATGTACGCGCACGCTTTGTTCTTGTTTCGTTTAATTCAGAAGGCTTTATACCAAAGGATGAAATGATTGAGCTTCTTTCTTCCTGCGGTAAGGTTAAGGTTCTCGAAGCTGATTATAATGCCTTCCGTGGTTCGCGTAATTTAAGCGGCCGCGAGATTCACGTAAAGGAATTTCTTTTCCTTGTTGAAAAACAATAAAAATCAAAAAAATCTCCAGAAAAGTGTCAGAAATGGCATATCAATCCTATTTTAACAATGGGAACTATAAGGAGGTTTTCTATGAAAAATTGGATTGCAGTATTGCTCGCGGCGGGCATATTTTTCTTTTGTGGCTGCGAAAATCAGTTTGTTAAAGATTCTTCGTTTAAGAGAAGCGGTGAAACGGGGGAGGCAGCACGGGGAAAACGAAACATCAGCCTTGTATGCTGGAATGTTCAAACTTTTTTTGATGCGGTAACAACCGGCAGCGAATATAAGGATTTTAAGAATTCCGAGCGGTGGACTAAAGAAAAATATCTGCAGCGTCTGAATAAGCTATGTGAGGTAATGACCTCGCTGAACCCGGATATTTTTGTAATGGAAGAAATTGAAAATGCAGACGTGGTTCAGGATATTACAAATACACTTGCAGGTGGCTCGTGGGAACGTAAGAAAAACTGGCAGTATACCTGTTTTACAAAGGACAGCGGGAGTGCAATCGGTTGTGCAGTTTTTTCCCGTTATGAGCTTACCGGAGTAAAATGTCATACTCTTGATATACGTACTCAAAAAGAAGCACAGCCTTCTGCGCGGCCGCTTATGCAGCTGACTGTTATTGCCGGTGAGCAGGAGCTGGAGCTGTTTGTAAATCACTGGAAGTCAAAATCAGGGGGAGAAGAAGAAACAGAAATCTGGCGCGACTGGCAGGAGCTTGTGCTTGCAGAAAATGTTTTGCAGAATCAACGGAACGGAAAAACAGTTGTAATGTGCGGAGACTTTAACCGCAGTGCCGAAGATTTTATTCTTTCAGAGGCAGACCGTAAGCATAGTAATACAGTGTTGAGAGGGGCAGCTGGTAATGTTGAAGTATTTTCTCCCTGGTTCCGTTCAGACGGAAAATTTGCAACCGAAGCTGGAAGTTATTTTTATAATGAAGAATGGGAGCGGATTGATAATATTATGATTACAGGCGCTGCATCTATTGCGTCGTTTTCAACAGTAACTGATTCACCGGTTGCAGACGAGGAGGGGATTCCTGCTGCATTTAAAATTTATACGGGAGAAGGCTGCTCAGATCATCTGCCTTTAAAATGTGTGATTGCTTTGTAGTTTATTTGAGTAAAACCCAGGTTGCTCCGCTTCCGCCTTCTGCCTTTGTTTTTGGATGGCCGGAAGCACCGCAGCGTTTATCGTGTTCAATAAAGCGGCGTACAAGCTCTCCAAGCACTGGGTCTGAGCCGTGTGAATGAATGCCTTTGCCGTGAATAATTAAAACCTTTCGTAAACCGCGGGCTTTGCAGTCTGTAATAAAGCGGTCGAGGCTCATCTGTGCTTCATCCTGATGCAGCCCGTGAAGGTCGAGTCTTGCTTCTGGCTGCATATTCATTAAATAATTTCTGTCGTAAAGCTTTGTGCGGGACTCCTGCTCTTCAGCCATTTTGTCTTTGTCTATTGTTCCATAGCGGCGGAGCCAGAGCTCCATAGGATTAATCTGCTTAGAGTTTTCTGCCTTAAGCTTTATTTCAAAGTCTTTTTCGGCAGCACGGGCTTTTTCTTCTGCAGTAGGAGCATTTGCCTTTTTATGAGAAACCTGATTCTTTCCGCTTTCCTTCTGCTTTTTAACCTGATTTTTCTGGTATGTATCCCACTGGTTCAGAATATCGCCCATGTCCATAATATTGCCTCGCTTTACTTGATGATACAAATATCACCGGTGTTACACCATCCTCCAGTTTCCCCAACCTCAATGTAGTACCACTTACCGGTATGTTCAAGAATACGGACACGGCTGCCGCCAGAAACCTCAGAAACAGATTCTGCATTTGACTGAGGAATTGAATATATCTTACAGCCTGTGCAGATACCATAGCGTTCGTTCTTTCTTACGGCACAATAAATTAATATTGCAATTCCAATTACAAGAAGAATAATAAATGCAAGCGTTCTGATTTTATGCTTGTTTCTTATGGCAATAATCATAAATACAATGGATGCAAGAATAATGATAATTGCTATATAAAATAGCACTGAAGGGAAAATAGGATTAGGAGAAACAATAAGTCCGCACGATTCCTCATAGTTTATGCGGTTTCTTCTTGCCTTAGGATAAAGCAAAAACTCGTTATGTTCTTTTGTGTAATAATCAGCAAGAGTCTGGCATTCTTCCTTTGTAAGCAGTGTTGCACCAAAAGAATCAGCCTGTTCTTCTTCCTGGAAAAAGGCTGCCGAGAAAATGTCTTCTTCGTTTGCAGATTCTTCTGAATCGGTGCTTTCTGTAAATTCAATTAAAAAACCCGGCATTTTCAGTTCAATTCTTGCGCCGTTGTAACCGATTGCATTTAAGCGGAAGGTTGGAATTTTCTGAAGGCCTGGAATAAGTCCGGTCCATTCAAACGAAGCAACCGGAATAAGAGTATGAGAATAAACACGCTCACGGTAACGATTTTCTGTAAACTCATATTCATCAATACATGTAAAAATAGAATCCTTTGGAAGATCCCAGTTGAATTGGGTTAATTGAGTTGCGTACTGAAGGTTTACGGTAAGCTTAATTTTCTTTCCTGTTGGTATTTTCAAAACCGGTGAATTGCCCAATAAATCATCAGAATAAATCTTTATGCCGTCTTCAAAGGCTAAAACAATTCGCGGGTTCATTGTCGAAGGATCTACAGTAACAGTAACCGGCTCAAACGAAATTGAACGGCGGCGGTTTTGAATCATCATAGGAAGAGGAGATGGAGTATAGCTTCCTTCCTTTGCGAAATTATACCAGACTTCAATTGTTGTTCCGTTCTGCTTATAGTCTTCTGATTTACGGATTGTGCGGAAGGTAATGTCGTGCTCCTGAGTAGCCGCAAGTACCTGTACCTGAGAAGCCCGCACGTTTGGAATTGTTACGGTAAATTTTAAATCAGTTTTAGTATAAAGATTCTGTCCTTCATCCGGAATAAATCTGAGCTGTCTAATCTGTTCGAGAGTAATATTCTGTGCAAATGAAGCGGCCGAACAGAACAGGGCTGCGAGAATAATTAGAAATCTTCTGCCAGATTTGATGAATCTTTGGTTTCGCTGTTTTTCCATTGTTTCTGATCATTCTCCTTTATGTGCTGGAATACTGCCTGTTCGAGGTTTTGAGGAGAGGCTTCCTCCTGAGAAGCCTGAATCTGATTACTCTGATTCTGCTTTCCCTTTGCCTGACTTTGCTGCATTGAAAGTTCAAAATTGATTTTTGCATCCATACGGGTGCTGTCTATTTCAAGTGCTTTTCTGAAATAATCTCTTGCTTCATCAAAATCAGAATTGCGCCAGGCCAGTACACCTGCATTATAAAATGCAGAGTAGCGCACAGCATCAGGTGCATCCTCAGAAATAGACTTAAAATGCTCAAGGGCTGCTTCATCTTCGCCAAGCATAATATACGCTGTACCTAAATCATAAAGTGCATAGCTCTGGGCAATACGGTTTGTCTCTGCGGCTGCATTTTCAGAGGCTTCCATAAAGCAGGAAACGGCATGTCTGTATTTTTTCTGCTGATACGAAATTGTTCCCTTGAGTATGTCTGCAGTTTCAGAAGAGCAGCCTGTAAAAATCAGGGTGACAAGAGAGATAAGTGCTGCGGCAGAGCTTTTTAAGGTTTTGCTGCCAAAGAAACGAACAAAGTTAAACTCTGTTGCAATATAGCTGAGAATTAAAAATATTGCCGCAAGCGAAAGGAAAAGCTTGTAGCGTGGAACAGGCTTTACTTCGTAAGAGGTTATAAGATTTTCTGTTGCACCAAAACGCAGCTGAGAAAGCAGCTGAACAGCAGAACCTTTTTCCTGAGAGTTGATGTACAGAAGATTATCGTGATTATTGAAAAAGCGGAAACGGCTTGAGGCTTCGGAAATTGCTTTTTCAAGACGGTCACGGCGAAGGGCTGTCATTACCTGAGTTTTTCCATCGCCTGTAAGAACAGGTGATTCAGCTTCAGAACCAAAACCAATTAAGGTTACTGGTATACCTGCCTTCTGACATTCGAGCAGGGCAGAGGAAAGCTGACCGTCTGTTTCTTCACCGTCTGTGAAAACCCAGATTCTTCCTGCAGAAGAAAAGTTTGTATTAAAGGATTCTTTTGCTTTCAGAATGCCTTTTCCAATGCTTGAGCCCGGTACAGTCATAAGTCCCGGCGACATAACCTCAAGAAGAGATTCAACCATTGCTGAATCATCAGTTAATGGAATTGCAGCGATTCCGTCTCCCTTTGCAATAACAACCGAAACAGGTGTGCCTTCCATTTTTGAAAGAAGCTTTTTAGCGTAAAGCGCAGAAGCATCGAGACGTGTTGTATTTCCAGGGCAGTCTTTAGCAAGCATACTGTTGGAAATATCAAAAACCATTGCAACAGAATGTCCTGTTTTCTGAACAGGAACAAGGTAGGTTCCCCAGGTAAGACCGGCACGTGCGAGCAGCAGGAAAATAAATGCAACAGCAAGACAGCCCGAACGGATAAATAAAATCTTTTTATAACGGAAGCAGCTCATCTCCTTTAAGATGATTCGTCTGATAAACCATACAAGAACAAAAAGAAGAATTGCAACAGAAAGAAATTTCTTGTAGTAAAGATGATTTACAGTTCGGTAAGTAAAGGTTTGTGAAACAGCTTCAGTTTTTGAAACAGTGCTTAAAATATCAGAAAGCTCGTTTAAGGTAAGGGCTTCAAAGTAACGGCCGTTTGCAATGTCCGAGATTTTCTTAAGGGAAGCCGGATTAAAGTTTGAATCAAGATAGCCGGAATAAAGACGGCCTGTTACCGGATCGGTATATTCAATCGGAACCTTTCCTTTTGATCCGATTCCAACTACATAAATTGTAATCTTGTTATCAGCTGCTAACTTAGCGGCAGTTTCCGGATGAATCTCACCGGCATTGTTTTCTCCATCAGTCAAAAGTACAATGCACTTTTTCTGTGCAGAAGAAGAAACAAGATGACATACTGCAGTGCTTAAACCATCTCCAATAGCAGAGCCGTTTCCAAAGGAGCCTGCAGTAATCTGCGAAAGTCTTTCAGAAAAAAAGGTCTGATCACTTGTCGGAGGAACAAGAACAGCTGCGCTGCTTCCAAGACCAACAAGCCCGTAGCGGCTTCCGTCGTTTTTATTTGTAAGAAGATAAATTGCATTTTTAGCAGCTTCAAGACGCTGTGCTCCGTCTACATCCTTTGCAGACATGGATGGACTGGTATCAATAACAAAAACAATGTCGGTACCAAGAGAGGTATAAACCTTTTCCTGATTTGAAATAACAGGAGCAGCAAGAGCGCATACAGAAATTAAAAAGGCAAGAATATAAAAAATACTTGCAGTTACAGAAAGAAATTTTTGAGGTCTGCCTTTCCATTCAAAATTACGGCCTTGCCAGTCTGCAAGAACTGCAGGGAAGGTTATGCGGTTAAATATTTTGAGATAACGTAAAATAAAAAGAACTGGAATGAGAATCAGGAGAAAAAAGGCTGCTGGGTTTTCAAAGTTAGGCATGGGCTTCCTCCTGTGTTTCAAGGATTTCAATATTTTTTACAAGCTGTTCAACAAGCTTTACTAATTCATCTTTTTCAAAAGTACCACGTTTGCTGTAGCGGATGTAGTCTGTTCGGATAAAGCAGGACGCAATGTCACCAAAGGCTTCTTCTTTTTTTTCTGAGCAGAGACCGCTTGTAACTGTCTGCCAGCCTGTCATAATATCAGCTGTTACAGTACGGGTAAAAGGATAGTCAAAACGAACTTCAAGATAATTACGCAAAAGCTTCTGAATATTTTCGGCAGCAGCCTTTGCATTAAAGTCTGGTTCATCAGATGTATCTGCAATTTTATAAAGTGCACGCTTTGTCTGCTTTTTATTCTTTTTATATTTTTTAAGCAGACGTCTGTTGTTTATATAGAATATAAGGCTTTTTCGTTTTACAAAAAGTCTTATAAGAATAATCAGAATAAGAATTATTCCGGCTAAGGTACCGTAAAGCTTATAGACAGTTCCAGGTAAAAGAAGCGGAGCTGCTGTGTCGTGAAGGGTAGTCGTTGCAGCATTTTCTGCAGTTATAAGTGAAACAATCTGAAGCGGCTGGAATTCAAGAATTAAATCTGCATCTTCAATTTCCATTGGAGGAAACTGAAGGTCTCCTGTTTTCCACGGAACAAAGGTAATTGTAAGCTGATAAAAATCAACACCGGCAGGAGAGAGCGAAACATCTTTAATTACGTATTCTTCTGTTGAAGTCTGACTAACAAGCGGTAGTTTTGTGGTACCCTGAGCAGTAAGAGTTTTCAGCGTTTGACTCGGGCTGTTAAAGGTACAGCGTAATTCTGCCGTGTCTCCAATGTAAACTTTTTTAGGTACGAGAATCTGCTGCGGTGAAATTATTGCCATTGCCGTCTCCTTACCTCATTCTTGCCTTGCGGGCAAAAATCTGATTAAGAACCTGAACGGGCTCTGTTTTTGTATCGAGTATCACAGGCATAATTCCATGCTTAATGCAGAAATCCTGCCAGCGGTTTTTATTCATTTCATTGTAGCTTCGCCATTCCTTCTGGAAGGCTGGAGAAGAGGATGGAAGCGACATTTTAAGACCGCTTTCTGCATCCTGGAAGGTAACGGTGCCGAGAGACGGAAGCTCTTCGTCAAAGGCGTCGTGAAGGTTTATCGCAATTACGTCGTTTTTGTGTGCGAGGTTAATGAGCGGTTTTTCCCAGCCGCCGCTGCGGAAGTCCGAAAGGAGGAACACGAGGGTTCGTTTGCGGAGGACTTTTGCCGCCGCGGTGATTGCATTGGCTAGCGCTGAGCCGTCGGTTAGAGAGGCCGGTAAGCGGTCCAGGTGGTTCAGCAGCTGCATTGTGTTTTCTTTACCGAGCGAGGGCTCGCACGAAAAATGTATTGAGCCGTCGAAGATTACGGCGCCTGTCGGACATGAATTGAGTTCCGCCGCGATTGTAACGAGCGCGGCCGCTTCTGCCGCAGCGGCGTATTTAGTGCGGCGGTCTGCCGAGGTCTCAAGCTGCATAGAGCGCGACGAATCAACAATCAGAAAAATCTGCAGTTCGCGTTCCTCTTCGAATACCTTGATG
>JAEEGL013279601.1_pt1 | contig 15603 bp, 15 predicted proteins | sample 9134231 | NCBI WGS metagenome assembly JAEEGL01 (sample SAMN16246548, study PRJNA631951) | gut metagenome | biome: gut microbiome; feature: rumen; material: fiber-attached | host: Bos | place: Iran: Karaj | collected 2018-10
CGTCCCGGACGATCTGCTCGGGATTTTCGCGGTACGTTCCGGTCGCCTCGTCATAAATGAGATAATCCGAAGCTTTTGCTTTTGTCATGGGAGATACCTCCGTCTGTCAAGACTTGCATGGCGATTGCCAGTTTGCGTGATACCAGTTATAAACAAAAGGAAGAATCACAGGATCCGCTCCTGCTCCTGTTCCTGTTGCTTCTCTTTTTCCCGTTCTCTTTGCAGGCGGAACAGGTAGGCCTTCTGATCCTCGAACAGGCCGTCCAGCTTCCTTGTGATGGAAACCACGACGCAGGCGAACAGCAGGGAGATGATGTCGGTGGTCAGGAAGTCCACCAGGTTCATCAGGTCGAAGCCGAAGGGGAGGGAGCACAGCCAGCGGCCGAGCTGCATCAGAACATAGGCGGTGATGACGAAGCCGACGGTGCCGAGGGCGCTGACGCGAACCTCCTCCTTCTTCCATTTTCTGAAGAGGAAGAGCGCTCCCAGCGCTGCGGCGCTGCCGACGCAGTAGATCAGGTACTGCCGGGGCTCCGCACCGGAGGCGAGACAGTGGACCAGGCCGCCGAGGACCGCATGGATGGCGGCATAGCCGCTCCAGCGCATCATGACGATGCAGACGACGGTCAGCACGACGGACAGCGAGTAGGGGAGTTCCGGGAACCATCTGACGGCGCCCAGGGTGATGACCGCTTCGGCGACCGCCAGCAGGACGGCGAAGATCGCAAGGTCGATGGTCCGGTACTGTCGGAAGGTGAGTTGATTCTGTTTCATTCTTCGTTGAATTGTCCGCAAGGGATTGCCAATAAAAGACCAAAAAATGCACAAAACGGACATGGTGAAGGCACTGCGGACAATGTAGCATTATCATTCTACAGTTTTTCAAGGCGGGAATGAATATAAAAAGCGTAAAAATTTATTCACAAAAAAGACATTTTCGAGCGTCGGGTTTGTGGAGTATGATGGAAAAGGTTCGTAGATGGGCGCTGCAAAACAGTCAAAAAACTCACTTTACAAAGGGAAAGAGGGAGGTGCGTACCCCGCACCTGACGAGAGTTTTCTCGAAAGGGACGAAACGGAGCCCGGGAATATCAAAAACGGACATCTCCCGGCAAACAGCCTGTCCGTTCCGGAAAAGCCGGAACTGTGCGAAAAACAACAAAAAAGCCGGGAGTCCGGCTTTTTTGTTGCGCAGGAGAGAGTCAGGCGTCGGCCTGTCCCGTCTGTGTCCGATACATGGCGGCGTACAGCCCGTTTTGCCGCATGAGTTCCCGGTGGGTGCCCCGCTCCGCCACGGTCCCGTCCTCGAGAAGGAGGATCAGGTCCGAATCACGGACGGTGGACAGCCTGTGGGCGATGATGAAGGATGTGCGGCCCTCCGTCATGCGGACCACGGCTTCCCGGATCTTCCGTTCCGTGACGGTGTCCACGGAACTGGTGGCCTCGTCCAGGATCAGGATGGGCGCGTCCGTCAGGATCGCGCGGGCGATGGTCAGAAGCTGCCGTTCTCCCTGGCTGAGCTCGGCTCCGCTCATGGCAAGGACGGTGTCGTATCCTTCCGGCAGACGGGAGATGAAGCCGTCGGCGCCCGCCGTGGCCGCGGCCTGCCGGATCTCCTCCTCCGACGCGCCCGGCGTTCCGTAGGCGATGTTGTCCCGGACGCTGGCGGCGAACAGGGAGGTGTCCTGAAGCACGACGCCGAAGGATTCCCGCAGCCCGTGGAGCCTGTAGTCCCGCAGGTCATGGCCGTCCAGCAGGATGCTGCCGGAGGACACGTCATAGAAGCGGGTCAGCAGGTTGATGAGGGTGGTCTTGCCGGAGCCGGTGGGGCCCACCACGGCCACCTTGGTCCCCGCGGGGATCGTAAGCGAAACGTGACGCAGCACGGGGTGTCCCTGTACGTAGGAGAACGAGACGTCCCGCAGTTCGAAGTCGCCCCGGGGCGCGTCCGCGGAGAGCGCGTCCGGCCGGTCCGCCGGCTCCGGCGGCTCGTCCATGATCTCCAGGATCCGTTCGGCGCCCGCCACGGCGGTGAGAAAGGTGTTGTAGATGTTGGCCAGCTCCACGAAGGGCCGGGTGAAGCGGCGGATGTAAAGCAGGAAGCTGGTGATCAGGCCGATCTCCATCAGTCTGTTGACCGCCAGGATGCCGCTGGCCACGGAGATGCCCACGAAGGACAGGTTGTTGATCACGTTGGTGAAGGGCATCAGGAAACCGGACCACACCATGGCCCGGGTGGATGCCCGGCAGTAGGCGTCGTTTTCCGCCTCGAAGGATCCCTTCGTTTCCGCCTCCCGGCAGAAGAGCTTGACGGTGGCCAGCCCGGAGACGTCTTCCTCGATCCGTGCGTTCAGACGGCCCAGGGTCCGCTGCTGCTCCGCGAACATCTTCCGGGTGTGCCCGGTGATGAACCGGGTCAGCAGGACGATCAGGAGGACTCCGGCCAGCGCCAAAAGGGTCAGGAGCGGACTCAGGACCGTCATCACGGTCAGGATGCCCACGATGGTGAAGACATGGGTCAGCAGGGAAGAAAGCGAATTGGAGATCGTCGTGCTGATGTTGTCCACGTCGTTGGTCAGCCGGCTCATCAGCTCGCCGTGAAGGTGACGGTCAAAGAAGGAAAGCGGAAGCGATTTCATGGCGGTGAACAGCGACATGCGGATCCGGTGGACCATTCCCTGACCGGCGGTGGCCGACAGGAACCCCTGCAGCGCGCGGATGCCCCAGTCGGACAGGTACAGGATGAGGAGCCAGAGCAGCAGCCGTTCCGCCGGATCGCCGCCCCGGATGGCTGCCACGGCCTTGCCGATCAGCAGGGGGCCCAGGACCGAGGCGCCGGAGATCATGGCGGAAAGGAGCAAAACCCAGCCCAAAGGCCCGCGGTGGCCCGCTGTCAGATCCCAGAGCCGTCGGAGCGTGCCGAAAAGGTTCTTCGGCTTGACCACCGTGAAGGTGCGGGGAGCGCGCGCGGGCGGAGCCATGCGTTCAGTCATCGTCCCCACCTCCGATCTGGGAGTCATAGATGGCGCGGTAGGCGTCACAGTCCCGAAGCAGATTGTCGTGGGTGTCGAAGCCCCGCACGAAGCCGTCCTCCAGACAAAGGATCCGGTCGGCATGCATGACGGTCGAGATCCGTTGACTGATCAGCAGCATGGTGAGGGAGCCCCGGAGTTCCCGCAGGGAGCGCAGGACCCTGGCCTCCGTCTTTGCGTCCAGGGCGCTGGTGCAGTCGTCCAGGATCAGGACCCGGGGCGCCCGCAGAAGAGCCCGGGCGATGGTGAGGCGCTGCTTCTGCCCGCCGGACAGGTTGACCCCGCCCTGGCCGAGCCAGGTATCGTACCCGCGCTCCGTCTCTTCGATGAAGTCATCCGCGCATGCTGCGACGGCGGCGGCGCGAAGCTCCCCGTCGGTGGCGGACTTTCTTCCCCAGCGGAGGTTGTCGCTGACGGTGCCGGAAAAGAGGACCGCCTTCTGCTGGACGGCCCCGACGGCCTCCCGCAGCTGAACGACGGGATAATCGCGCACGTCGCGTCCGTCAAGCAGCACCTGCCCCTCCGTTGCGTCATACAGGCGCGGCAAAAGGCCGACAAGGGTGGACTTGCCGGAACCGGTGGTGCCGATGATGCCGACGGTCTCTCCGGGCGCCGCCTTGAACGAAACGTCGTTCAGGGCGTTTTTTCCTGTTCCCGCGTAGGCGAAGGAGACATGCCGGAATTCCACGAAGCCGCGGATCCCGTCAGGGATCTCCCGGTCGGGGAAGGACTGGGCGGGGCGCTCGTCCAGCACCTCGCCGATGCGGCGCGAGGAAGCCGATGCCCGGGTCCCCACGTTCAGGAAATTGGAAAACGAGAGCAGGGAAAACTGGACCTGGGCCATGTAGCTGACGGACGCCATCAGGCGCCCGATCTGCCCCGCGTCCTGGGTCCGGGAGATCCAGAGCAGCACGACGGTGCCGAGGTTCACCGTCAGGGTGATGAGCGGTGAGAAGACGGCGGCGACCCGGGCGGCGGAGACGGACTTGTCCCGCAGGTCTCCGGAGGCGGACTCGAATTGCCGCAGTTCCTCGTCCTCGGCGTTGAACGCCTTGACCACGCGGATGGCGGACAGGAACTCCCGGGATTCTCCGTTGAGCCGGTCCAGGGCCCGCTGGACCCTGCTGTACCGGGGGTATCCGATGCGGATGTTGCCGAAGATCCAGGCCGCGGACAGCAGACAGATGGTGATGATCACGGGACTCTGCCTCGGCGTCTGCCAGATGATGAGCGCGATGGCACCGACACAGGTGATGGGGGACTTGATCATCATGCGCATGAGGCTGTTGATGAAGTTCTGCACCTGGGTCACGTCATTGGTCAGACGGGTCATCAGGGAGGCCGGCTGCAGCCGGTCGATGTTTTCCTGGGAAAAGCCCTGGATGTGGGCGTACATGTCGGAGCGGAGCTCCCGCCCCACCATTTGGGACGTGCGGCTGGCGAAGATGTTCCGCATGGCGGCGGAAACGGCGCCCACCAGGGCGATGCCCAGCATGATCAGCCCGTAAGTGAGGATCCCGCGCAGGTCGGCGTCGGCGACGCCGTCGTCCACGATGCGGGACATGAAGGTGGGCTGCAACAAATCTGCGAAGGCCTCCAGGGTCAGGAACGCCGTCGAGAGGAGGAAGATGCTCAGATGACGGCGCAGATAACGGAAAATGAGCTTCACGGGAGGAACGCCTCCTCTCCCGGTCGCCGCTGCCGCCCAGGCAGGTCCGTCTTCATTCGGTCCATTTCATGTCGTCTCCGTTTCAAGTCATTGGATGCCCAAACAGATTTTACCACGACGGACGAGACGGGGGCAAGGGGAACGACAAGATCGTCTCGGAGAAAAAACCATCCGCAGCTGAGGAGCGGATTCCCGCCACGCGCGAAAAATAGGTTTTTTGCGTGCCAAACGGCGCAAAAGTATGGTATGATAGCAAGAGAACGAAGAAATCGGCGGAAGCGGCTGCGGCCGTTCCGCGGGAGGAGATCATGGCGGAACACATCACCACGTACACGGGGACCCGGTTCTATCCCACGGATCCGGATCCCAGGGGACTCCACATCCGGGACATTGCCCACGCCCTGTCCCTGATCTGCCGCGGCAACGGACAGGTCCGGAGCTTTTGGTCGGTGGGACAGCACTGCCTGCAGTGCGCCAGGGAAGCGGAGGCAAGGGGTCTGTCCGACCGGGTGGTCGTCGCCTGCCTGGTCCATGACGCCAGCGAAGCCTATCTGTCGGACGTGCCGCGCCCCTTCAAGAAGGAACTGCCCGGATACCGAGCCTGCGAGGAGCGTCTTCTTTCCATGGTCTATGAGAGGTTCGTGGGCTCCGGCCTGACGGAGGAGGAGCAGAGGGCGCTGAAGCAGATCGACGACGACCTTTTGTACTATGACCTGAAGTTCCTGCTGAACGACCCGCCGGCCGGGGAGGCGCCCCGCCTCCGCGCGCCGCTTTCCTACGACTTCGTCCCCTTCGCGCAGGTGGAGGAAGCCTATCTCGAAATGTTCCGGCGGTACCGTCCGGACTGGAAGGACGAGGAGGAAGAACAAGATGGATGAACAACGGATGACAGCGGCCGGGGCCCTGCGGCGGCTTCGGGAGGGGAACCGACTCTTTCGCGAAGGTGGGTCACGGGCCATGGATTGTTCTGCAGACCGTTTCCGCGACCTGATCGTTAACGGTCAGCATCCCTTTGCGGCCGTCATTGCCTGCTCGGATTCGCGCGTCATTCCGGAGGCTGTCTTCTCCGCCGATCCGGGCGACCTGTTCGTGATCCGCGTGGCCGGCAACGTGCTGGACAGCCATCAGCTGGGCAGCGTGGAATATGCGGTGGACCATCTGGGCTGTCCCCTGGTGGTCGTGATGGGACATACCCGGTGCGGCGCCGTGCACGCGGCACTGTCATCGGAACCGGAAGGATACATCCGGTCCCTGACCGACGTGATCCGGATGGCAGCGGGGGAGGAGACCGACGAGGAGAAGGTTTGCGCCCTGAATGCGGAACGGGGGGCGGAGATCGTCCGCCGCATGCTGCGAGACAACGGCCTTGCGGCAAGGACGGTCAGCGCCGTCTTCCGGCTGGAGGACGGGACTGTCTCCTTCCTCGATCCGGAGGATTGAGCGGGACATTGACCTGATGGACAAGTGAGGCTTTCGGATAATTTCATTGAAATACGGATCGGAAAGGAGGAAACGTACCATGAAGGCGTTTTGCCGTTCGGCAGCAGTCCTGCTGCTGCTTTGCTTCCTGCTCGGAGCGTTTCCGCATCCGTTCGCCCTCGCGGAGGAGGGACCGGCTGCCGGGGAACCGGGTCCGGGGTCACCTTCCGAGGTCCTGAGCGTCAAGCTGAAGGGAGACGGATTCTCCGGCCTGAAATATGCGGAAGACAGGGATGAGGGGACCCGTTCCGGCGGGGCTGAAAATTCAGTGTTGCGGGTGACGGCCACCGGCGGCATACGCTATCTGTATTTCCTGTTCGACATGGACCCGGGCTCATTCACACTCCGTGATCCGGAGACCGGCGCATCGGCGAGGGCGGGACAGGATGGATTCCTTCATCTGCTGACGGATCTTTCCTCCCTTTTGGGAAGGGCTCCGGACGCAGTGGAGGTGAGGTTTCCAAAGGGATGCAGGCTGACGGAGGTGTACGCGCTGTCCGACGGCACGCTGCCGTCCTGGGTCCAGGCCTGGGAGAAGCCTGCCGAACGGGCGGACCTTCTGGTGGTCTCCACCCATGCGGACGACGAGCAGCTGTTCTTCGCCGGCATGCTGCCGTATTACGCGGCGGTGCGCGGATACAGCGTCCAGGTGGTGTACATGGTTTCCCACAGCGGGGAGCCGGTCCGGCAGCATGAGCGCCTCAACGGTCTGTGGACCGTGGGGATCCGGCACTACCCGGTCATCGGACCGTTTCCGGACCGCTACTCGGAATCGATGAAGGATGCCCTTTCTCACCTGAAGAAAAAGGGCTACACCATGGAGGACGTGGTCGCCTTCCTGGCGGGGAACATCCGCCGGTTCCGTCCCCTGGTGGTGGCGGGACAGGACTTCCGGGGAGAATACGGACACGGGCAGCACATCGTCTGCGCATCGGCGCTGGCGGAGGCCCTGGAGGCCGCTGCCGATCCGGGCACCTGCAAGGGTTCCGCGGATCTTGGCACATGGTCCGTTCCCAAAGCCTATTTTCATCTGTACGACAAGAACGACATCACGATGGACTGGGACGAGCCGTCCGACAAGCTGGGAGGGAAGACCCCGTTCCAGGTGTCCCAGGAGGGGTTTGCCTGCCACGTGTCCCAAAGGATCTACTGGTTCGAGCAGTGGATCTTCGGAACGTCGAGGCATCCGGTCACGAAGGCCTCGCAGATCGAGAGGTACAGTCCCTGCCGGTGGGGCCTTTACAGGACCCTGGTGGGCCCTGACGAAGCGGGAAACGACCTGTTCGAACACCTGGTTCCGTGGAGTGAAACGGACGATCCCGTGATCACAGAGCCTATGACGGAGCCAGTCACAGAGCCTATCACAGAGCCAGTCACAGAGCCTATTACGGAGCCCGCGACGGAGCCGGTGACGGAACCTGTGACGGAGTCTGCGAAACCGGCAACCGAGCCGGCAACGGATCCGGTCGGGGACCCCGGCACGGAAACTGCGGAAACGTCCGAAACCTGCCCTGCGGAGGACACAAGGGATCCGGAAGAAACGGACAGGGAGGGGACAAAAGGAATCGGCAGGCGATGGAAAGACGGGGCCGCCGTGTGGATCGCGGGCGGCGCCGCGCTTCTCGCCCTGACAGTGTCACTGCCCGTGATCTTGCTGCGCGGCCGAAAGCGCAAATAGTTGTTTCAACATTTCTCTTTACATTGTCACATCCATTCCTTATAATATAGTGTGATTCTTCCCGTGGCAGGGGCCGCGGATACTTCAGTCACAGAAAGGAACAAAAAACGTGCTCGACAAGAAAATGATGACGGAACTGATCGCCATCGTGATGCACGGAGGCGCGGATTTCGCAGAAGTGTTTTCCGAATACTCCGTCCAGGACGTGATCAGCTACTCGAACAGAAAGATCGAAAACGTGGCGGACGGCATCGTCAGCGGCGTGGGCATCCGCGCCTTCCTCGGTACCAGGACCTATTTCGCCTGCACGAACGACCAGACCAGGGAAGGCCTGATCGCCTGCGCGAAGCGGGTGGCCCAGGCCGTGGGCCGGCCGACGGACCGGATCGCCGACTTCAGCCTGGTGGAGAGGGTCAACCCCAACGTCCACCCGGTGAAGATCCTTCCCATGGACGTTTCGGCGGCCTCCCGCGCCGACATCCTGCGGGAGGCCTGCGGGGCAGCCTATGCCAAGGATGAAAAGATCATCCAGGTGTCCGGAAACCTGCTCAGCAAGGACCGCCGCATCGCCGTCGGCAACAGCGAGGGCCTTTACACCACCGACCGGCAGATCCGCACCAGGATCGCAGTCAGCGCCGTCGCGTCCAACGGCAGCGAGAACCAGTCCGGTTCCTGCAGCCCCGGCAGGCTGATGGGCTTGGAACTGTATGAACAGATCGCTCCCGCTTCCGTCGGAACGGAGGCTGCCCGCCAGGCGCTGGTGAACCTGTCCGCGGTCCCCTGTCCTTCCGGACAGATGCCCGTGGCCATCGAGAACGGCTTCGGCGGCGTGATCTTCCACGAGGCCTGCGGCCATTCGCTGGAAGCCACCTCCGTGGGCATCGGCATGAGCCAGATGACGGGAAAGTTCGGTCAGCAGATCGCCAATCCGAAGGTGTCCGCCGTGGATGACGGCACCATTCCCAACGCCTGGGGATCCTGCAACATCGATGACGAGGGAATGCCCAATCAGCGCCGCGCGCTGATCACCGACGGCGTTCTGACCTCCTACATGATCGACCGTCTCGGCTCCCGCCGGATGAACATGCCGGCCACCGCCAGCTCCCGCCGGCAGGATTACTCATTTGAACCCACGTCCCGCATGTCCAACACGTTCATCCTGAACGGACCGGACAGGAACGAGGACATCATCGCCTCCATCGAGTGCGGCCTGTACGCGGCCAGCATGGGCGGCGGCTCCGTGAATCCCTTTACCGGCGCGTTCAACTTCTCCGTCCGGGAAGGGTACATGATCCGGAACGGGAAGATCTGCGAACCCGTCCGCGGCGCTTCCCTCATCGGCACCGGGAGCCAGATCCTGCAGGACATCGACATGGTCGGCAACAACCTGGAGACGGCGCAGGGCATGTGCGGCTCCGCCAGCGGCAGCATCCCGACGGACGTGGGCCAGCCCCTGATCCGCGTCTCCAGGATCACCGTCGGCGGCGTCGCCTGAAAGGAGGAGAACCATGAACTACGATTCCATTCGCAAGGCCGTGGCCGCGGCCGCCGAAACATACGGCGCCGAGGGCTATGAGGTCGTGATCGTTTCCGAGGAAAGTGCCGGCGCCGAAGCGGTCGCCCGGGAGATCTCCTCGGTGACTTATTCCCGCGCCGGCTCCATGACCGTCCGCTGCGTCAAGAACGGCCGTTCCGGCTATGCGGTTTCCGAGCAGGCGGACGAGGCTTCCGCCGAGGAACTTGTGCGGATCGCCTGCGAGAACGCCCTGATCATCGACGACGAGGACACCGTCGGCCTGTTCGGAGGATCCGAACGCTACGAGACGGTGGACGAGCCCGCCTGCGAGATCCCGGACGCCGATGCGCTGAAGGCCCATACCATGGCGCTGCAGACGCGCGCCCTGGCGGCGTCCGACAAGGTCGTTGAGGGAACGCAGTCAGCCACCTCTGGGGGGAGGCGTTCCAGGGTGTTCTTCAATTCCCTGGGACTCGACCTCTCCTACGAACACACGGACCTCTATCATTACGTGGGCGCCGCCGTCAAGGACGGGGAGGACGCAGCCAACGATTACCGGATCAAGAGAATGAGCGAGGAATCCGTCGAGGACACGGCGGACAAGTGTGTGGAGGATACCCTGGCCAAGCTGGGCTCCGACACGGTCCCCTCCGGCAAATACAGGGTGATCTTTGATTCTTACAGCATGCGTTCGCTCCTGGGAACGTTCAGCAGCATCTTTTCCGCCCGCAGCGCCTTCCTGAAGACCACGCTGCTGGCCGGCAAGGAGGGCCAGCCCGTGGCGGCAGCCAACGTCAGCATCGTGGACGATCCCTTCCATCCCGCCAAGTCCGGACATTGCCCCTTCGACGCGGAAGGCGTTGCCACCCGCCGTCTGGACGTGGTGAGAAACGGCGTCCTGCAGACGCTTCTGTACAACCGGATGTATGCCAAGCTGTTGGGCGGAGAGACCACCGGCAACGCGGCAGACGCCAAGACCGTCTCTCCCAACGGGCTTTTCCTTGAAGCGGGAGACCTGAGCAAGGAGGCGCTGCTGGCCAAGCTGGACAACGGGCTTTACATCACGAACCTGATGGGCATGCATGCGGGCGCCAACGTCCAGTCGGGAGACTTCTCCCTGCAGGCGGAGGGCTTCGTCGTCGAGGATGGCGTGAAGGTCAGGGCAGCCAAGAACTTCACCGTGGCCTGCAACTTCTATGAGATGCTGAAGCAGGTGGAGGATCTTTCCGACACCGTGGACTTCGGCGCGTTCGGCAATTTCGGTTCTCCGGACGTGCTGGTGCGTGACATCAGCGTATCCGGCAAGTGAACCGTCGGAAAGACAACGGGCCGTTCCCGAACGGGGGACGGCCTTTTTTCGAGGTCTTTCGCGATCGGGAAATCTGTGGTATGATGAAGACAGATCGGAAAGGAGGGAACGGCATGCGGTATCAAAGGATCGAGAAGGCCGAGTTCCTCACGCGACCCAACCGGTTCGTCGCGGAAGTTCGGAAGGACGGGGAGACCCTGACCGTCCACGTCAAAAACACGGGGCGGTGCAGGGAGCTTCTCGTGCCAGGCGCCGCCGTATACCTGGAACGGGCGAACCGTCCGGGACGGCGTACGGCTTGGGACCTGGTCACGGTGGAAAAACGGTGCGGGGAGCGACGGTTCCTGATCAACATGGACGCATCGGCTCCCAACGAACTGGCGGCGGAATGGCTGCCCCGCAGCGGGTATTTCCGCCCGGATGCCGTCTATCGAAGGGAAGTCACCGCAGGAGATTCCCGTTTCGACTTTTGTGTCACCGAGGGATCGCGGGTCTCCTTTCTGGAGGTCAAGGGCGTGACGCTGGAGAAGGACGGCACCGTATATTTTCCGGATGCTCCCACGGAGAGGGGCGTCAAGCATTTGAAGGAACTGGCAAGACTTGTCCGAGAAGGGTACGGCGGGCATCTTTTGCTGGTGGCGCAGATGGGGAATGCCCGGCGGTTCCGTCCTGCGGACCGGCACGATCCCGCGTTCGCGGCCGCGCTGCGTGACGCGGCTGCTGCGGGCGTGTCTCTGCATTGCGTCCGGTGCGCCGTGTCGCCCCGGTCAGTCGAGATCACGGAAGAGATCCCCATCCAACTGGAGGGAGAATCGGAGGAAACATGAAACGGAAGATCTATTTTGCGGGTTCCATCCGCGGAGGCAGGGAAGACGCGGATCTTTACCGGCGCCTGATCGAGGCGCTGGCAGGGAAGGGCGAGGTGCTGACGGAACACGTCGGCTCTCCGCAGCTGGAAGAATTGGAAAAGGACATGGATGACGGAGCGATCTACCGGGCGGACGTGGAGCGGATCCGCGCTTGCGATCTGGTGGTGGCGGAATGCACCCGCCCTTCGTTGGGCGTAGGGTATGAACTGGCATTCGCCGAGGCTGCCGGAAAACCGTGCGCGGTGCTTTACCGGCCGGAGGAGACGCGGCTGTCCGCCATGGTGGCGGGGGATCCGCATTTCACGCTGTTCCCGTACCGCCGGGAGGAGGATGCCGCGTCGCTGATCGACAGGGTCCTGCGGGAGATGTCTCCCCGTTTGCCGGACACCGGAGAACAGTAAAGGAGGAGCATCGGCATGAACGTACAGATCTTCGGATGGCGGAAGAGCGCCGACAGCCGCAAGGCGGAACGCTTTTTCAAGGAGCGCAGGATCAGGTTCCAGTGGATCGAGATGCGGGAAAAGGGCATGAGCCGGGGCGAGCTGCAGAGCGTCGCCGCGGCCGTCGGCGGCAGGGAAAAGCTTCTGGACGTGGAACACGGCGACCCTGACCTGCTGGCGCTCCTGAGGTACCTGACCCCGGAAGCCGCGGAGGAAAAGCTGCTGGAACATCCGGAACTCCTCAGGGTCCCCGTGGTTCGGAACGGAAGGCAGGCGACGGTAGGTTATTGCCCGGAAGTCTGGAAAAAGTGGCTGGATGAGGAGAAATGACCGGTCGGCGTCGGGGTCCCTTTCCGGCCGGCGCGGCCGTCCCGACCACGGAGGAGCCGGAAGCCCCGTATGACGGGTGAACCGTCCGAGGTTTCTGCGGCTTCTTCAGTTCCGGAAAGGACCGGAAGCCGGAGGAACGCGGGGGACTGCTTTTTAGGTTCTGCCGGATGATCGGAAATGCTCCCGCTGCTGGCAGCCGAAGGGTAGTTCGGCATGGCCTGAATGGAAATGTCAGCCCGGCAGATTTTGGATCGACATGGTTCGGCCCGGAACTGAGATCAGTGTCCGGGCCTTTTTTTTTTTTAAGGAAGGACCTGGCTGCCTGGCACCGTGTTCACCCGGGAAGATTTTTGCAAAAAACTTACGATTCCTGTTGACAATCATATGACCATATGATATAATCAGGTGAACATAAATAAGAAACAACCACTAAGGTCTTGAAAAGCTGAAACCAGGGAGAGAGACCACTCCCCCACTGGATAAGAAAATTATATTGAAAGAGAAAAAATATGTGGGAAGCTATGACAGGCTTAATGGCTGGCTTTGCTCTTGGTGTATCTTTGACACTTGCACTTTTGAAGGATAGGTTGAAGACCGAGAGACCTTGCAATTATAAGCCCAAAAAGGAAACGCCATTGTCAAATCCAAGAAGGACATACCGTGTGTATAATACCGAAGCTGGAATTGTTACAGAGACTGATTTAGGTTTCACTGTTTTTGACGGAACAAAATCTATTTTTATTAAAAAATGGGGGAAAAATGACAAACCTGAATAACCGCAACCGCATTCACAGAACTGATGATGCATCTCATCTTAATCAATATCAATAAAAACGCGACTGCTTTTTGAGGAGATACAAATATGACTAAATGGAGAGTAAGTTATTCTGTCAACGGGATGTTAGCTGAAACAACGGTTGAGACGAAGGGGGGGTACCCTGCGGATCTGGTTAAGGCACAATACCCGGGGCAGAACGTAAAAATCGGTAGAATCACCGTTGAGAGAGCGCCTGTTGATTCAGTCAAGGAGATCCTAAGCGGAAGGATTTCGGAAGACGGATCTCCCTATAGCTTAGTCGCCAGGAGCATGAGCAAAAATAGACGCTGACTAGGTCGTAAGATCGTTCGCAGAGCAAGCGGAAGGACAATCAGCGATACCAATGATGGAACGCAATGTCTTTTTATCCGGGCGTCCGTGTTTCGATGGATGATGCATGACAGGAGGTCTTCAGATCATCTGTTGAAGCATGGAGCAATCAAAAGATCCGTGCGGGTGGGAGAAAACAGCAATGAAGAAATGTAAAGAAAAGCAAAACAGGCTTCCGGGAACGAACATCCCTTGCACCGAGGGGGGCGGGATTGCATCCGTCCTTGGGCCCGGCATGGCTGCGGCAGGAGGAATGACGCTGGGACAGATCTGCCGTCTGACGGATTTAAAGCCATTCGTGATCCAGAACTGGATCAAGCGGGGAGCCGTGCCTCATCCCGAGAACAAGAGATATACCACCCGGCATCTCGCCAGGATCCTGCTGGTCGCTTCCCTCAGGGAAATCGTGACCATCGAGGACGCGGCAAACCTGTTGCGGATCATCAACGGCGACACGGACAGGGAGGACGACGACCTCCTCACGGAAGAGGCGCTGTACGACATCTTTGCGGACGCCGTGCTGCGTCTGGGAGACCGGGGCGCTGCGGACGGGGCGCCCGAGCAGGCTGCCGCAGACGCGGCGGCGATCTCCGGGCTACCGCCTGAGGAAAGGGAACGCGTGGAACGGGTGCTGACGGCGATGCTGCACGCATACACGGCAGCAGAGGAAAAAAGAAAGGCAGACCGATGCTTCAGGGAACTGAACGGAGGGATGTCGGAGAAAGGGAAGGAGGTACAACCATGAAGAAGAAGGATTTCGGACCGCAGGGAGGGTCGGTGTTCTGGAACAACGGCTCCGTGTCCCACTTTACGAAGCACGGGAACAACCTGTCGGATCTGAACGGCCGTTCGTTCCATATGTCAGGGAACAAAAACAACCTGACGGCCGTGGACATGAACGGAAATTTCTACAGGGTCCAGAGGATCGGCAACACGATCCAGGTGTACAACACCAGGACCGGCGAGGTGACAACGGGCTTTTCCACCGACTTCTCCGGTGATCAGGAGGATGATCCGTTCGGCGGCTAGGGAAGCTTTCCCGCCGATGCCGGATCGCCCCGGGACTGACGGACAGACGGCCCCGCCGGATGAGCCGAACGGGGATCCCGTGAGTTGGTGAGACAATGGATCAAGCCGGAAGAAAACTGTTCCATCCAAGAAAAATTGTTCCGCCTGCATGCGGGCGGACAAACATAAGGAGAAGACTATGAGCGAAAAGAAAACCATCATCATCGACAACAGAAAGACGAAGAAACTTGTGATCATCGCGGCCTGCGTCATTCTCGCGATCATCCTGATCACCCAGTGTCTGGCCATCGTGAGCGCGGGACACACCGGCGTGATCGTCACCCTGGGAAAGGTGAACGACAAGGTGCTGCAGGAAGGGCTTCATTTCAAGATCCCATTCGTGCAGGAATGTGTCCTGATCGACAACCGGATCACCAAGCTGGAGGTCGAGACGGAGGCCTTCTCCAAGGACCTGCAGACGGTGACCACCACCCTGGCCGTCAACTACCGCGTGGACACGTCCAAGTCCTACAGCATCTACAAGAACATCGGTTCGAACTATGAGACAGTCCTCGTGGTGCCGGCGGTCAATGAGGTCCTGAAGGCGATCACGGCCGTCTACACCGCGGAGCAGAGCGTCACCAACCGCGCCCTCATCTCCGACGGCCTCGTCACCGGCCTGAACGAGAAGCTGAACGACATCGGCCTATACATCACCGACGTCAACATCATCAACTTCGACTTCTCCGAAGCTTTCATCACCGCGATCGAGGAGAAGCAGGTGGCCCAGCAGCAGCTGCTGAAGGCGGAGACCGAGAAGCAGACTGCCATCACCGTGGCGCAGGCGGAAGCGGAAACCATCCGGATCAAGGCGGAAGCGGAGGCGGAAGCCAACCGGGTGCTGGCGGAATCCCTGACCGATACCATTCTCCGGTATGCAATGATCGAGAAGTGGGACGGCGTGCTGCCTCGCGTGATGACCGGAACGGAAAGCGAGACGCTGATCAGCCTGGATGGTCTTCTGGACTGAGACGATCCACCAAGCATTCCTTTCGATTGGAAATGTGTCGATGCCCCGCAACCATGCGGGGCATCGTTTTTTTTGTTGTTTTCAATCTTTGATATA
>JAEEGL010528174.1_pt1 | contig 15602 bp, 12 predicted proteins | sample 9134231 | NCBI WGS metagenome assembly JAEEGL01 (sample SAMN16246548, study PRJNA631951) | gut metagenome | biome: gut microbiome; feature: rumen; material: fiber-attached | host: Bos | place: Iran: Karaj | collected 2018-10
ATCTTGAGCCCATGCTCGAGGATGCTAAGAACGACGGTCTTAAGTATCCCTTCCTTACACAGAAGACAGCTATGTTCTACAGATGGTACATCAATGACTTCGATTTCTTCACAGCTGATGCAACAGCTAACTGGGTTGGTGTTGACAGAGCTACAAATGAAGTTGTAGATACAATCCTTACACCTCAGTACAAGGAGTTCTGTACTCTTATGGCTCAGTGGGGCGAGAAGGGTTACATCTCAGAGGATGATGTAACAAAGACAACCACAGATACAACTACTCAGACTCAGGATTGGGCTATTTCTTGGTGGACAGATATCCCGGTTAACGATGAGGCAGATTCTCGTTACGGCCAGGATGTTACAATGCAGCCTGCAACAGACAGATGGGCACACTCTAACTCAGCTCTTGGTTCTTGCTACTGTGTAACAGCTAACAGCACAGAGGAGCAGGCTAAGGCAGCTATCGAGTTCATGGGTATCCTTTACACAGATTCTAAGCTTGCTGATATCTACACATTCGGTATCGAAGGTGAGGACTTCAACTATGACGCTAACGGTCATGTAGAGCAGGTTGAGAACGCTGTTTACAACCACTCAATGTGGGAGTCAGCTTCAGCTACAGTTGTTACACCTCTTTCAAACGAGCCTGACAACAAGGCTGAGCTTTACAAGGCATTCAACGGTGGCGCTAAGACTTCAGGTGCTGCAGGATTCCGTTTCGACAAGGCTCCTGTAGAGGCTGAGTACACAGCTTGCCAGAGCGTATTCGAAGAGTATGGATTCCCTCTTGAGAACGGTGGTATCGCTTCTAAGGATGTAGATTCTACAATCGAGGCTTACCAGGCAGCTCTTGAGGAAGCTGGATACGCTAAGGTTCTTGAGGAGTTCCAGAACCAGTACAATGCATGGAAGTAATCCGATAATTTAAGAGATTACCGAAAGATAATGAGTACCCTCGCTCAGATGGGCGAGGGTACTTTTATAAAAACACGTATACATGTTATATGGTAGTGATGAACTGTTGAAAGGCGGAACAGGTATGAAGGTTTCGGAAGGTTTTTGGGTTACTAAAAAGGGGTATGAAGTTCGTTATGCATCGCAGGCATACAGGATAAAGACAGATAAGAATGCAGTGCATGTACTTGCTACCAACAGCGTGATCAAGGACAGGGGACAGACTCTTGACGGTCCCAATTTTGAGATCACTTTTTCTTCTACTTTGAAAGATACGATCAAGGTACATATTGATCATTTCAGGGGAGATCTGAGAAATACTCCAAGATTTGAACTTAATGAAGATCCCGGCTTTGTACCTGAGATTACGGAGACTGATACGGAAGTGACTCTGATCTCGGGTAAGACCAAAGTGGTCATAAGCAAAGGAGATTGCTGGGATATTGCTTATTACTATGAAAACAAGAAGTTGACAGGCTGCGAAAGAAAGAGTACTTCGATCATCTTTGAAGATGCATATATCAAAGATGCGAGGCTCAGACGCAACGAGTCAGACTATTTCTATAATGCGAAGGATGAGCGCACAACATATCTAAGAGAGCAGCTAAAAACCGATATAGGAGAATGCATATACGGCTTTGGTGAGAAGTTTACTCCTTTTGTAAAAAACGGTCAGACTGTAGAGATATGGAATCAGGACGGAGGAACATGTACAGACTTAAGTTATAAGAATGTTCCGTTCTACATATCATCCAAAGGGTATGGCGTATTTGTCAACAGTCCGGAGAAGATTTCGTTTGAGGTGAATTCGGACGTAGTATCCAATGTATCATTTACCATACCCGGAGAAGAACTTGAATATTTTGTCATCGGAGGACAGAATCTCGAAGAGGTATTGATGCACTATACAGACCTTACCGGCAAGCCTGCGCTTCCGCCGGCATATACATTCGGTCTGTGGCTGTCTACATCCTTTACTACAGATTACAATGAAGAAACGGTTAATCATTTTGTGGACGGAATGAAAGAGAGAGATATTCCGCTTCAGGTGTTCCATTTCGACTGCTTTTGGATGAAGGAATACGAGTGGTGTAACTTTACATGGGATGAGAAACAGTTCCCGGATCCTGCAGGCATGCTTAAGAGACTTCATGAAAAAGGGTTGGAGATCTGTGTATGGATCAATCCATATGTTGCGCAGAGTTCTTATCTGTTTGATATAGGAAAAGAAAAAGGCTACTTTATAAAGAACAGAGATGGAAGTGTCTTCCAGTGCGACAACTGGCAGGCAGGACTGGCTATAGTAGACTTTACCAATCCGGAAGCGTGTAAGTGGTTCAAGGGCTTGCTTAAGACGCTCTTTGACGTGGGAGTCAACAATATCAAGACCGATTTCGGAGAGAGAATACCTGCTGACTGTGTATATTACAATGGTATGAATCCTCTTGCGATGCACAACTACTACACGTATCTCTATAATAAATGTGTATTTGAGGCACTGGAAGATTACTATGGTAAAGATAAGGCCTGTCTTTTTGCAAGAAGCGCCACAGCAGGCGGACAGAAGTTCCCGGTACACTGGGGAGGTGACTGTTATGCAGAATATTCGGCTATGGCAGAGACTTTAAGAGGAGGCCTGTCACTGTGTTCATCCGGTTTTGGATTCTTCTCTCACGATATAGGAGGATTTGAAGCGACAGCTTCGTCTGATGTATACAAGAGATGGTGTGCATTCGGTCTGTTATCTACGCACAGTCGTCTTCACGGATCTCATTCATATCGTGTTCCGTGGGTGTATGACACGGATGGCAGTACCGAGGCCTGTGATGTGCTTCGTCATTACACCAAGCTTAAGGCCAGCCTGATGCCATATCTGTGGGCACAGGCCAATAAGACGCATAAGACGGGTGTTCCCATGATGAGATCAATGATCGTATCATTTACGGATGATCTTTCGTGTCGTTACCTTGATACACAGTATATGCTTGGTGATTCCCTCTGTATCGTGCCTGTCATGAATGAGGAGGGCAGGGCTGATTTCTATGTACCCGGTGATGGAGAATGGACGGATATTCAGAGCGGCGAGACATACACCGGAGGCAGATACTATACGAGAATATGTGATTATTATCAGATGCCCATTCTTGCTCGTCCCGACAGTATAGTTGTGTACGGATCATTTGAGGCACAGGGCGGAAGGTCGGTTATATACGATTATCTGGATGACAGTGAAGCTGTAATATATGGTCTGGGGGATGGTAAAAAAGCAAAAGCGACTATACTTGACAGTGAGTCCAAATTGATATGCACCATCACAGCGACGCGTTCAGGCAACAGAGTAAGAGTGGATTATGATAAGTGTGATAAGTCATTTAAGATCACTGTAGCCGGCATCACCAAGATTGCAGAAGCCGGAAGCACGACAGTTGAATTTGATTTATGATATGATCCGGTGTTCGGCTGATACCTGCTGTTATCATTGACAGTGGCAGAAATATAAAGGTATAATTTTTTTACATTAATCTTATTAATCATTTAAGGGAGATTTCACTATGAAGTATGGACATTTTGACGACTCCAAGAAGGAGTATGTAATCACTTCACCAAAGACACCTTTACCGTGGATCAATTATCTGGGATGCGAGAGCTTCTTCTCTCTTATTTCCAATACAAGCGGCGGATATTCTTTCTACAAGGATGCCAAGCTTCTTCGCCTTACCAGATATCGTTACAATAACGTTCCTTATGACAATAACGGACGCTATTTCTATATCAAAGATAATGGTGTAACATGGAATCCGGGATGGCAGCCTACTCAGACAGAGCTTGACTCATATGCATGTCGTCACGGCCTCGGATATACGATATTTGAGAGCAGTAAGAATGATCTAGCTGCATCCGTTACTGCTTTTGTGCCGATTGGAGACAATTGCGAGATCAATAAACTCACACTTAAGAACAATTCGTCTGCAGACAAGAATGTCGATGTATTCTCATATATTGAGTTCTGTCTGTGGAATGCCGTAGATGATGCATCCAACTTCCAGCGTAATCTTAATACGGGTGAAGTTGAGATCGAGCCCGGTGTGATCTATCACAAGACAGAGTACAGAGAGCGTCGTAATCATTACGCGGTTTATGCAGTCAATGCACCTGTAGCCGGTTTTGATACTGACAGAGATACTTTCCTTGGAGCTTACAGAAGTCCTTCAAATCCCGAGGTAGTAGAGAAGGGTGCTGCTACCAATAAGGTTGCAAGCGGATGGAGTCCCTGTGGATCATTCCAGCTTAAGGCGACACTTAAGCCAGGTGAAGAAGTGACCTATGTATTTGTTCTTGGCTATATCGAGAATGACAAGGACGATAAATGGGAAGCACTTAATGTCATCAATAAGAAGAAAGCTCATGAGATGCTTGACAGATACAAGACTGCAGAGCAGGCTGACGCGGCATTTAAGGCGCTGAACGATTATTGGGATGCACTTCTTGGCAAGTATACTCTTGAGACTTCAGATGATAAGCTTTGTCGTATGGTAAATATATGGAACCAGTACCAGTGTATGGTTACTTTTAATATGTCTCGTTCCGCTTCATATTATGAGTCAGGAATGGGAAGAGGAATGGGTTTCAGAGATTCATCGCAGGATCTGCTCGGCTTTGTTCATCTTATCCCTGATAAGGCGAGAGAGCGTATCATAGATATTGCTTCCACTCAGTTTGAGGATGGTTCCGCATATCATCAGTATCAGCCCCTTACCAAGACAGGTAATATGGATATCGGATCAGGCTTTAATGATGATCCTTTGTGGCTTATCGCAGGTACATCTGCATATATCAGAGAGACAGGAGATTTCTCTATTCTTGATGAGATGGTTCCTTTCGACAATAAGGAAGAACTTGCCAAGCCTCTTATGGAGCATTTGAGAAGATCATTTAACTTCTTTGATAATGCCAAGGGGCCTCATAATCTGACACTTATCGGACGTGCGGACTGGAATGACTGTCTTAACCTTAACTGCTTCTCAGATACACCCGGTGAGAGCTTCCAGACTACGGGTCCCAGCGAAGGACCTGTTGCAGAGTCTGTATTTATTGCAGGTATGTACGTTAAGTATGGTAATGAATATGCAGATCTGTGTGATCATGTAGGCTTAAAGGATGAAGCCGCTTCAGTAAGAGCAAAGGTTGCAGAGATGTACAAGGCTGTTACGACTGCAGGCTGGGACGGAGAATGGTTTGTAAGAGCTTATGATGCCAACAGCAATCCTGTGGGTTCCAAGGTATGTAAGGAAGGTCAAATTTTCATTGAGCCTCAGGGAATGTGCGTAATGGCAGGTATCGGAGTGGAAGAAGGACTTGCCAAGAAGGCACTTGACAGTGTCAAGGAGCGTTTGGATACCAAGTACGGTATCGTACTTCATCAGCCCGCTTATCAGACATACCATCTCGAACTTGGTGAGATCAGTTCATATCCGCCGGGATATAAGGAAAACGCAGGTATCTTCTGCCATAACAATCCCTGGATATCTATAGCAGAGACTGTTATAGGCCGAGGCAACAGAGCATTTGAGATCTATAAGAAGACATGTCCGGCATATACTGAGGACATTTCAGATATACATCGTGCAGAGCCTTACGCTTATGCACAGATGATAGCAGGTAAGGATGCTGCCAACTTCGGAGAAGCTAAGAACAGCTGGCTTACAGGTACAGCTGCATGGACATTTACCAATGTATCACAGCATATCCTTGGTGTAAGACCTCATCTTGACGGACTTATCGTAGATCCTTGTATACCGGATACCATTAAGGAGATGACTATTACCAGACATTTCCGTGGTAACATCTACAAGATCCATGTCAATAATGCTGCCGGCAGTCAGAAGGGTATTAAGAGTATGACAGTTAATGGCAAGGCGATAGAAGGAACACTGATTCCTTACGAAGCAGGACAGGGAACAGTAGAAGTTGAAGCAGTTATGTAAACTGTTAGATCGTATCCACTATTTATATAGATATGAATAAGACAATAATCCCCCGAAGATCTATTGGTCGTCGGGGGATATACTTTATATCGGAATAAGGATAGAATGAAGTAAGCGAAAGAAGTGAAGAACAACGAGGTGTTCGAATGAAACTTAAGGAGAGAACAGATAAAATATTATGTCAACTTAACGAAGAATACGGTACAGATCCATTGTGCTATCTGGATCATGAGAATGCATGGCAGCTTCTTATAGCCACAATACTCAGTGCTCAGTGTACGGATGCGAGAGTGAATATTGTCACTAAGGATCTTTTTAAGAAATATCCGAGTATTGATTCGTTCGCGCAGGCATCGCTTACAGAACTTGAAAAGGATATTAAATCCACAGGATTTTACCATAACAAGGCCAAGAATATCATTGCATGCTGTCAGATGTTACGGGATGAGTATAATGGAGAAGTCCCTGAAGATATCGATAAGCTTATAAGGCTTCCGGGTGTAGGGAGAAAGACCGCAAATGTTATAAGAGGTAATGTATATGGTATACCAAGTATAGTTGTTGATACCCATGTTAAGAGGATATCTTATAAGCTTGGAATTACTAAAGAGACAGATCCCGAAAAGATTGAGTATGATCTGATGAAGAAACTGCCAAGGGATCATTGGATATTATGGAATATGCATATCATCACTCTTGGAAGAACAATATGTAAAGCTGTAAATCCTGATTGCGAACACTGTTTTTTGCAAGAGTATTGTCCTTCAAAGAATAAATGATCAATATGCCGGGATATCAGGATAGGTATCATTGAGCTTACGAAGTATAGGTGTGACCATAATGGTATTAAGTGCTTCGGCATTACGTTTAAGCCATGCGATCTTGGCTGTGTCTCCTTTTTCGGAGTACAACTGACCTGCAAGATAATAGGTTGCGCTTATGTCACTTCTGATTCGGATGGCATATTCAAGTACTGTAAGAGCATCATCGTCTCGACCGAGAGTATGAAGCCTGTCTCCCAGATTCTGAAGCGTGCGGACCAGTATGGTGAAGTTGGAATCGGCACGGGACAGGGTCGTGATGTTGGGAGCACCATACTCAAGCTTAAGATCGGTATTGGTAATACCGGTGAAATTGGCAATAGGTTCACCATTTAACTCATTAAGCTGCTTGACGCATTCGGCTATGATCTCGTCATCTGAATCGGTATCCATTGGGAGCTCTTCATATGGTATCTTGATAAAGTCGACATTATCGAGAGGCTTACGTCGTACGCTGTTGGCTCGTATCTCTTTTGCCCAGAATTCTTCACGATTTTTTTTGATCCTTTTATTCGATCTTCTGATGTTGAGCATGAAGATGATTGAGAGTAAGACAAATGTAAAGAATATGGGAAATCTGCTTGTCAAAGACAGTATATTCATATATAATCCTCTATAGAAAAGTTCTGTGCATTTTAACCAAAATATGGAGGCAATATATGTTCAATATGAACAATAAAAAGCGAAGAATTATGTCAACCATAATCATAGCGATACTTGTTATTGCCATGATAGGTGGGGTCGTCGCTGCCGCTTTAATATAACATATAATAGTGCTTATTTACAATATGAAGAGATTTGTATTTAACCTTACAATTTTCATAGCGGTAAGTCTGTCGCTGTTTTCTTTGGACGTATTGCACGTTAATGCGGCTTCCAAAGTGCCGGAAGGCTCTGTGATAGCAAATGGCATCACCATAGGAGATATCGATGTATCAGGGCTTTCATCTTCCGAAGCAAAGAAACTCATCAAGAGCAAACTTGAGGACAGAAAGGCTGCTGAGATCACAGTTTATTGCGTGGATAATGAGAGTGTGGTACTTCACCCCGGTGATGTAGGTCTTGACTGGGCCAATCCTGAGACTACCGATGAAGCTGCTTCATATGGCAACAGAGGCAATATCATCCAGAGATATAAGGATAGGAAGGATATAGCCAAAGATGGTATTAAGCTTCCGCTTGAATACTCTGTATCTGAAGGCGCCATAAGATCCTTTGTGGAAGAGCAGTGTAGCGTGTTCGATCATTATGCCGTAGATGCTACGATGGAGAAGACTTCTGATGGGTTCAGTATCGTTCCGGGGTCAGAAGGCGCGATAGTTGATCAAGACAGTGCCGTAAGCTATATTTTTGATTTTTTAAGGAATAATTGGAGTGGCACGGGGTGTGAGATAGAACTTCCCGTTATCATAGACAAGCCGAAGGGTACAGAAGAAGATCTGTCGCAGGTAAAAGACCTTTTAGCGACATTCTCTACAAGTTTCAGTACATCAGGTGCCGATCGTTCGGCTAATGTAAGGAATGGCTGCAGACTTGTTAACGGAACTACTTTATATCCCGGTGATGAGTTCTCAATGTATGACCACATTAAGCCATTTACGGAAGAGAACGGTTATCATATGGCGGGATCGTATGTTAACGGATTGGTGGTTGACAGCCTTGGTGGTGGCATCTGTCAGGTATCGACGACATTGTATAACGCGGTTATAAGGGCGGAACTTGAGGTTACGGAGCGCAATAATCACTCGATGGTTGTCACGTATGTTCCTGTGTCGCAGGATGCTGCCATATCAGAGTCATCCGGTAAGGATTTCAGATTTGTCAATAATACCAACTATCCCGTATTTATAGAGGGATATACTACGGATGAGAAGAGAATAATATTCAATATATATGGTAAAGAGACAAGACCCGACAGCAGGAGCGTCGAGTTTGAGACCAATATCTTAAGCACTGTCGTTCCGGAGGGAGAGAAGATTGTGCCTTCGAGTGCATATCCTGTAGGGTATTCTTCAGTACAATCGGCTCATACAGGATATAAAGCGCAGCTTATCAAGATAGTAAAAGAGAACGGAGTGGAAGTAAGCAGGGAAGTGTTTAACTCCAGCACTTATAACAGTGTTCCCAGGACAGCTGTTATCGGAACTTCTTCCAACAATCCCGATGCAGTCGCTCAAATTCAGGAGGCGATTGCCACTGGCAGCATAGATTATGCCAGAAGCATAGCGGGAGCATGGGCGGCAGCAGCGACCCTTGTTCCGACAGAGGTGAATCCTTGATGTGGTATTGAATACGGATATGATCATTATATGAAAACAGGTAAGATATCAGAAAATATAATTAAAAGATCAATACTTAAAACCATCGATGTAAAAAGCGCAGCCCGAGCGACGGACTGCGCTCTTTTTACCGGATATGTAGCCAATGAGAGCAAACCGGAATGCGGTGCGCACGCACTTATTCGGGCGGTAAACAGATGCGTACAAAACGGTTATGAACCGACAGAAGTGTCAATGAGTATCACAATGCCCGTCTCAATGAGAGAAAAGAGATTAAAAGAGATACTTCAGACGCTCCGTAAAGCTGTCAAAGAGCATGGACTTAATATTAATGGTGGACATACGGAATCAGTAGAAGGACTTGCCTGTCCCATAGTGACAGTGACAGTGGCCGGAAAAAGAGTATATGGAATATGTGAGAAAACGACAATAAAACCCGGAACGGCAATAGTGATGACCAAATGGATGGCATTGTCGGGGACGGTTTGGATCGCTTCAGAGAATGGCAAACTCCCGACAGAAAGATATCCCTCTTTTATATTAGAGAATGCGTTGGATCTTGAACAGTTTATCTGCATCAGGAATGAGGCAAACATAGCGCATGAGCATGGGGATACATATATGTATGCCTGTGGTGACGGAGGCGTATTTGCTGCCCTGTGGAAACTTGCAGACAGAGTGGATATGGGACTTGAGATCGATCTAAAGTCGATACCCGTAAGGCAGGAGACGATAGAGTTAAGTGAGGTATATGATATCAATCCATATAAGCTTAGGAGTGATGGAGCGTTACTGATCGCTACTGCGGATCCTGATGGTTTGGTAGAGAGACTTCATAAAGAAGAAATACCAGCTACCCAGATCGGACATTTTTGCGAGGGTAAAGACAGGGTGATCTTATCAGGTGATGAGAGGCGCTTTCTGGAAGAGCCGACACAGGATGAACAAGTTGGTGTTTTATGTTATAATGGCAAAAGCGGACATAAGCAGTCCGACACGGAGGATTGACGATGAGAGAACAGATTCTTAGAGTACTTGAGAAGAACAGCAGAATAGGTGTAGATGAATTGGCGATAAGAATAGGCGCCACAGAGATAGATGTCGCGAATGAGATTAAGGCTATGGAGGAAGAAGGAGTTATCTGCGGTTATCATACGTTGATAGACTGGGAGAAGACATCCATTGAGACTGTTTCGGCGCTTATAGAAGTGACTGTTACACCTCAGAGGGGACAGGGCTTTGATGTCATAGCTGAGAGGATATACAACTATCCCGAGGTTCAGGCAGTATATCTGATGTCGAGCGGTTATGATCTGTTGGTCAATATGGAAGGTAAGACGCTTAAGGAAGTTGCAAGTTTTGTATCCGATAAGCTTTCCACTCTTGATTCGGTAGTGGGTACTGCCACGCATTTTGTGCTTAAGAAGTACAAGGATCATGGAACAATATTGGCTAAGAAGAATAAAGACGAAAGAGAGAAATTTGTATTATGAGAGATTTGCTATCGAAGACGACGGTCGCACTTAAGCCGTCAGGGATCAGAAAATTTTTTGACGTTGTCAGTGAGATGCCCGATGCCATATCTCTCGGAGTCGGTGAGCCGGACTTTGACACCCCGTGGCATATACGTGAAGAGGGTATATTCTCACTTGAGAAGGGTCGCACATTCTATACATCCAATTCCGGATTGATGGATTTAAGAAAAGAGATTTCGGCATATATCGGACGCAAGTATAACGTGGAATATAAGCCCAATGAAGAGATACTTATTACAGTCGGAGGTTCGGAAGGTATTGATATGGCATTTCGTGCTATGATCAATCCCGGGGATGAAGTCATCATACCACAACCCAGTTATGTATCTTATGAGCCCTGTGCCAGACTTGCCGGAGCTACGCCTGTGATAATAGACCTTAAGGCTGAGAATGACTTCAGACTTACGGCAGAGGAACTTAAGGCTGCGATTACGGACAAGACCAAGATCCTTGTGCTTCCTTTCCCGAATAACCCTACGGGTGCGGTTATGGAACTGAAGGATCTCGAAGCACTTTTGCCTATTATCATAGAGAATGACATATATGTATTGTCGGATGAGATATATGCTGAACTGACTTATACGGATAGTGGCCATGTAAGTATCGCTTCACTTCCGGGTATGAAGGAACGCACGATCCTCATCAATGGTTTTTCAAAAGCATATGCCATGACGGGTTGGAGACTCGGATATGCATGCGGTCCTAAAGAGATCATATCCCAGATGACGAAGATCCATCAGTACGCTATTATGTGTGCTCCCACTACCAGCCAGTATGCGGCTATAGAGGCACTTCGTAACGGTGATGATGATGTGGCAGAGATGAGAGATGCATATAATCAGCGCAGAAGATTCCTTATCAATACGTTTAAGAGACTTGATCTTCCGTGCTTTGAGCCGTTCGGAGCATTTTATATCTTCCCGTGTATCAAGAAATTCGGGATGACAAGTGATGAATTTGCTACAAGACTCCTCATGGAGGAGAAGGTGGCAGTTGTTCCGGGTACGGCATTTGGAGACAGCGGAGAAGGATTCCTTCGTATCTCTTATGCATATTCCATGGAGGCATTAAAGGAAGCTCTGGGCAGGATTGAGTCGTTTATCAGCAGATTACAGTGAGAATACAGTGGCGGATATAGATAACAGTACGGAATTTAAGAACATACAGGAAAAAGTCAAACAGCGACCTCTTAACAGAAGGAAGTTGCTCAGACGAACAATTATCACGGCATCCATGGCCGTGATATTTGGTGTGTTGGCTTGTATTACTTTTCTGGTGTTGGAGCCTGTTTTTTCCAATATCCTGCATCCGGAGGAGGAACCCGAGATCGTAGAGATACCGAGTGATACTGCGGATGAGATCAGTCCCGAGGATATGATGCTTGAGGAGGAACAGCCCGAACCGTCTATACAGATCATAGAGAAGACGGAAGATATCGATCCGGTCGATATGTACAAGCAACAGTATAACAATATGTATCGGGTTGCTACGGAAGTAAGAAGATCCATGGTGACAGTCACAAGTGTCAATCAGGATACGGACTGGTTCAATAACCCATATGAGAATAAGGGTAATTCGTCGGGGCTGTATGTAGCCAATAACGGACGTGAACTGCTCATTCTGTGCAGAAGTAAGGCTATAGAAGATGCTGAGACGATATACATCACTTTTAAGGAGAATACTGTCGCTACAGGAACTGTCAAAGGCTCGGATGCCAATACCGGTCTGTCCATTTTGGCTGTTCAGATAGCCGATCTGGATGCACAGCTCGTAGAGAAACTGGTACCTGCTATGCTGGGTAGCTCAAGATCAACGGGGATAATAGGTATACCCGTGATAGCGATAGGGCGTCCGTTTAGCAATGCGGAATCTGTCGGCTATGGTATGATCACTTCAAAGGGTAATATCATAAGCAAGGCAGATCAGAATTATGAGCGACTTACAACAGATATATACGGAAGCATGGATGCAACCGGAATATTGGTTAACTTAAGCGGTGAAGTACTGGGTATTATAGACCAAAGCTACAATGAGGAGGATATGGAGAATATCATAAGTGCATTGGCTATATCCGACCTGAAGCAGACTATAGAGCGTATGTCCAATGGACGCTCCAAGGCTTATCTTGGTATCAATGGATTCGATGTATCAAGAGAAGCAAATGAGATGTGGGGTGTTCCGTACGGAGCGTATGTTACTGGAATAGTCATGGATTCACCTGCTATGAATGCAGGTATTCAAAGCGGTGATGTGATAGTCAGTATAGATGATACCGAGATCACCAAGTTTTCGGATTACACGGATTATCTGGATGGTAAGGCACCGGAGAGCGTGGTGTTTGTCAGCTTGCTCAGGCAGTCGGGAGAAGAATACAGAGAGATCACCCTGGAGGTGACTTTGGAGGAAGCAAAATGAGATACATTAAAGACCTCACGGAAGGCAGCAGGGTAGGCGATATATACCTTATTAAGAACAGATCATCAGCTGTGACCAAGAATGGAAAGAGTTATCTGAATGTTACCCTGCAGGATAAGACAGGGATTATAGATGCAAAAGTATGGGAGCCTAACAGTGCGGGAATAGATGAGTTCAGTGAAAAGGACTATGTGGAAATAGTCGGTGATGTAAGCTCATTTAACGGAGCGCTACAGGTTAGCGTCAAACGCGCCAGGGTGGCATCTGAAGGAGAGTATGATCCGGCGGATTATCTTCCCGTCACTTCTAAAAACGTGGACTCTATGTATGCTGAACTCTTAGAGATCATCAATCGCACTACGAATCCTTATCTTAAGAAGCTTTTGCAGGCCTTTTTTGTTGAAGATGTCGATTTTATCAGAAGATTCAAGTTCTCATCGGCAGCCAAAACTGTTCATCACGCATTTGTCGGAGGACTCTTGGAACATACACTCAGTGTTACCAAGAACTGCATTTTTTTTGCATCTCAATACCCCAAGCTTGACAGGGATCTTTTGGTGACGGCAGCGTTATGTCATGATATAGGTAAGACAAAAGAACTTTCTCCATATCCGGATAATGATTATACGGATGATGGTGGTCTGATCGGACATATAGTGATGGGTGCAGAGATGGTAGGGGAGAAGGCACGTAGTATTGAAGGCTTTCCACCCGTACTGCTAAGCGAACTTAAGCATTGTATATTGGCTCATCACGGGGAGTTTGAATTCGGATCGCCTAAAAAACCTGCGCTTATAGAAGCAATGGCATTGAATTTTGCGGATGATATTGATGCTAAGATGGAGACGTTTACGGAATTGCTTGATAAGAGTATCAATCCGGGAGAATGGCAGGGCTTTAATAAGTTGCTTGATTCAAATATAAGAGGGACCAGATTGGAGTAGAAAGCATATGATGTGCTTTTTGAAACATGACAGATGTGTCACAAGGGAAGACTGATATGAAAGATCGCATGTATAAAAAAGGCGATGTGCTCGAAGTGGTTATCACTGATATCGGAATCGGAGGAGAGGGTATAGGCAAGTTAGATGGCTATACCCTTTTTATAAAAGATGCCGTTATCGGAGATACCGTGAAATGCAGCATTATGAAAGCCAAGAAAGGATATGCATATGCGCATCTTGATGATGTAATCGTGCGTTCGCCGTACAGAACAGATCCGAGATGTCCTGTTGCAAGATCCTGCGGCGGATGTCAATTGCAGGAGATGACGTATGAGAGACAGCTTGAATATAAAGAGAGTAAAGTGATCAACAATCTTGTACGGTTAGGTGGCTTTGAAAAAGAATATATAGAGAGTATCGCTGAGCCAATAATCCGCATGGAGAATGACCCTTTCAGATATCGTAATAAGGCTCAGTATCCTATCGGATATGACAGAAACGGTGAACTTACGGCGGGATTCTATGCAGGAAGAACTCATTCCATAATTCCCGTAAATGATTGTTTGTTGGGTTGTGAAGAGAATAAGCAGATACTGAAGATTGTGCTTGATTGGATGAAGCGAACAGATACTTCGGCTTATGATGAGACTACAGGTACCGGAGTAGTTCGCCATGCTCTTATCAGAAAAGGGTTTGCTACCGGTGAGATCATGGTCTGTCTGGTAATAAATGATGACAGGCTGAGGGAGACAGATTCGCTTGTTGAAGAATTAAGAAAAGTGCCCGGCATGGCGAGCATATCTTACAGCGTAAACACTGATGACACTAATGTCATAATGGGTGATGATTATGTGACAATATATGGAAGCGAGACGATATCCGATTCTATAGGCGATCTCGCTTTTAAGATATCTCCTCTTTCTTTCTACCAGGTTAATCCTGTTCAGACAAGGAAACTGTATGAAAAAGCTCTGTCGTATGCAGGCCTTACCGGTAAAGAGACAGTATGGGATCTGTATTGCGGTATTGGAACAATATCCCTCTTTCTTGCAAGAGATGCAGGGAAGGTCTACGGTGTGGAGATAGTTCCAAGAGCGATAGAAGATGCTGTAGATAATGCAAAACTCAACGGAATAACCAACGTCGAGTTTTATGTGGGCAAGGCAGAGGAAGTGATAGACAGGATCTGGACCGATTCAGCGGACAGACCGGATGATGCGGTCGCTTATGAAATGACTCATCCGGATGTGATAGTGGTTGATCCACCACGCAAAGGATGCGATGAACTGTGTATCAATACAATGCTTAAGATGAATCCCAAGCGTATCGTATATGTAAGTTGCGACAGTGCAACTCTTGCCAGAGATCTTAAATTGCTGTGCGAAGGAGGCTATGAGCTTAAGAGGATCTGTCCCTGCGATATGTTTGGAAATACCGTTCATGTTGAGACGGTAGTATTGCTTTCACGGGTTTAAAGATAAAGTGCCTCGAAAAGGCTTGAAATCAAAGGGTTTCGGCACTTTGAGTTAAAGGCAGATAAGGATAAGACATTTGCACACAATATAGCTTCATGCAGGGCACTGGAAAAGGCAGGATTCCAATACGAAGGAACATTAAAGAGCAATGCCGTCAAATGCGGGAATGTTGTTGATATGAAAATGTATGCC
>JAEEGL011188298.1_pt1 | contig 15602 bp, 11 predicted proteins | sample 9134231 | NCBI WGS metagenome assembly JAEEGL01 (sample SAMN16246548, study PRJNA631951) | gut metagenome | biome: gut microbiome; feature: rumen; material: fiber-attached | host: Bos | place: Iran: Karaj | collected 2018-10
ATGGATGCGCACTACTGTGTATGACATTTCACTAGGCTCGAAAAAACCTCGCCAAGTGATCTGCACATCGCGCGTAAGGTATATGTTGCATAAATGCAACCGCGCTCGGCGCGAGCATGTTGCGAGCAACATGCTTTTTTATCTCTAGAATTTGCCATAATCGACATTTCAACGTATTAACGTATATGAAAAAGTGTATAATTGAAATGTAATTTCCTAAACAGAGGATTTGCGGATAACAGGAGGATTGTGCATATGTCCATGAGCCATTCTGATTTTAGTTATAAACAGCAGCAAGGTTTTGAAATCTATTCGGATGAGTATGTTATGCCTTTGAAAAGTGAGAAGGCGTCCGAGGAGGATTTTGAGAAGTTTGCCAAGAACCCCCTTCGGGAGCAGATGAAAGAGAAAAAGACTTATAATGCTGCCAATGTCTTTTCAGAGAAATATCGTGTTAACCATATGAACGACAACCAGCTGGAGCAGGCTATTGTCCAGAAGGTTGAGGGAATCTATGAGCGCAAGAGCTGGGGTGTCTTTGAGAAATCAAAGCGCGTCAAGAATGCGAAAAAAATGATCTCAAACCAGCAGTATCTTGTGGAAGAGGAGAATATTGTTTCCAACGAATACAAAAACAGAGCCAAGCTTCGGAAAAACAGGGTCAGTAAGTACCATTTGGACAGGATAAAGGAAAACTATACTGACAAGTCAGAGAGAGAAGCAGCCCTTAACTGGATGATCGGAGAGAAGGTCTTAAGTGACGAAGATATAGTGATGAATGGCTTTTTTGAGCAGATGATCGAAACTCCTCTGCAGGGCAGAAAGGCCGTCTTAGACAGTATTCCTAAACTATTTGATAAGGTTGACTTCTCTTATAGGGATGATAGATCTTTTCTTGAAAGATACGGAGAAAAGTACGATCTTCTTAACAGGATAGTTTATGCTGAAGCTTTTTTGAACCATATAGAAAAAGAAAATGACCTTGTTGACTACAAGGCTACTAAGGCTACAATCGAGTTGGCAAAAGAGATTAAGGAGCACTACGAGACCAAGGCAAAGCTCATAAAGTCCCCATATTACGTTCTTACCAGAGAGGATGACGTACAAAGATTCATGGACCCTAATGGAAATGTTCTTGGTGATCAGATTCGTGATGCCGGGTATGTTACGTATCTTCAGGATATGCAAAGGCTTCGAAATGATCCTTTGTCCAAGGGCGTAAAACCTGACATTTCCAAAAAGAAAGGTAAGGTGCCGGAATTTGAGTTTAAGGAAGAGCTCATAGATAATATATCTCTTCAGGATGACATTGACGATGAAGAAGATGAAGAAATAATCACAACAAGCTCGAAAAAGAAGATAGGCGAAGGGATCAAGCTTCAGGGAAAGAAGTCTTTGAAGGAAGTCGCAGACAAGATCCTTAACAGAGCAGATCTGGATGAAATGTTCCGGGAAAATGTCCTTATGAAGGAACTGTCTTTTTCCATGGGCAATCTCTTTAAGTATCTTGAGCAGAGAATGCCACCTATCATTTCGGTGAAGGCTCCCGGAAAGGATAGCAATGATAGAGAAGCTATAGACGCCAGCTGTCTTTTTGCAACAGCTCTTTATAATGATGTTCAAAAAAGTATCAGGAAGTGTCTGGATAATCCCTCATGTTTTAACGATAATCCCGATGTGAGACACCAGCTGGAAGAGACAAGCCTCAAGGTCAAGGATGAGAGCGCTTTTTTCCGCCAGAAGGTATTTGATTACAGAGAAATGATCAGAAATGCCAAGGAGGTTGATAAGGAGGACAAAAATCCCACCTGGCAGATGGCGCTTAAATATCAGAGAGCGGATGTCATGAATCTTGATGATGAGAAACAGTACCGTACGACCAAGGTTGGCGGTGCCACATCGACACGTCTTAAGATAAGCCGCCTTGGACAAAACAGTGAGGGAGAAGAGGAGATCACCGAGGAGGTATTCTTCCAAAAGAGCGAGAAGGTTGCGCCTTCTAGTGATGTTGCCATGATAAATGAATTCATTAAAGAGAAGATTGCAGAGGCTCCCGGCAATGAAGAGATCATCAAAGCAGTGTTTAATGAATTAAAAAAAGATCTGGGACATAAAATGGTTGGAGAGAAAACCTTTGAGAAATTTCTCAGTGATATTGCCAACAAAAAAGGAAGTGAGTTCCGTGATGCCTTACAGGGCGCGGATGGCTGTGATGTATTGGATGTTCTTAGTGAGTACTCAGGAAAATCCTTAAGTCTGGCAATTGAGTATCTGTCTGAATTTGCAAGAAGAGTGTTCCAGCGAAGGCAGTGCAGCAGGATCAATATCAAACCTGATTCAAATATCAGCGACAGAAATGTGGCTACCAGCAGACTTGCGCAGCTGTTTGGAATTCAGGATATAATATGTGATTCCAAAAGTGCTGTTATCAAAAAAAATCAAAACTATGTTAAGGGCTGTGCCATGGATAAGGCAGAGGGACAGACGTCCCCTGATCTGGCTAAAATGGCCAGTAAGATGGACTGCAAGGTTGCATATTCCGACAATGTAATAAATCAGTTGTTCACTCTGCAGATATTTGACTTTATCTGCGGACAGGTTGACAGAACCAGAAATAATTACTTTGTTCAGACTACAGATGATTTTGCCAACAGGAAGATTACAGTTGAAAAGATACATGGCTTTGATAATGATATGTCCTTTGGAACCTTGAGCTTTGACTCCTTGAAGAAGGGCTATAACAGGATAGCTCCCATTACAGATGAGAACCTTAAAGGCATCTCAATAGAGCTTCTTAACACCATTATGAATCTGGACAGACATGCCCTTGACTATATACTCTGCGACATTCTTTCAAGGGAAGAACTTAATGCACTCTGGAACAGAATAACCGGCGTTAAGAAAAGCATAATGAAGCTTGAGGGGCTTAAATATGATGAAAAGACCTCCAGATATTATTATGAGGGTGAGGACAGCGATGATACCCTGAGGCAGTTAAAGCAGCTTAATGCCAATAAACAAAAACATGCCAATGGCGAATTGGATGATAGAAGGACACCTTTTTATATGCGCTTTGTAGATAATGATGACCTTGATAACAGGATTGAGGAACGGAGAGCACAGAAATGATGGAGATTACCATTATCGGTGATGAAAATAAGAAGTTCTTTGAACATATGACGGGAGAAGTGGCTCCCGGACAGGGAGCCCTGGGCGTTATTTCCGATGGCAAAGCCGCCGGAGCCGGAGTGTTTTCCATTGAGGGAGACGTGGCAGTAATTGACAGTATTTATGTTGCGGAGCCCTTCAGACGCAAGAAGGTTGCGACGTTTCTTCTAAATGATGTCTGTGAGACCTTTAAGGAGACAGGGGTAAACAGTATTCTTACCTACTATCAGGAGGATGAAGAACTCACTCTTTTCCTTGAGAGCCTTGGCTTTACATGCATAGAAACCGATCCCGTTAACTCTTTCCTCGCAAGGAATCTTCTGGGGACCAAGAAGGCTGTTAGTTTCTTTAATGCCAAAATTCCTGAAGGGATAGTAACGGTTCATGACCTTAAGAGTGCCGATAAAAAGAAACTGGAAAAGCTTATTGATGATGGTGGTTATGACGGTCCGGGAATTATAGAGGATTGTGATCCGGGTATGTCCTATGCGTTCATAAAGGACAACAATCCTACCGGAGTGATCACCTCAAAGAGAATTGGAGAGGATATCTACGTAACCTTTTTCTATTCAGATGCGAGAAACAGCATGGAGACTTTTTCTGCCCTTATGATCACCTTTGTGAAGATGATCTTTGCAGAAGCATCAGACGATGCCAAAGTATATTATATAGGGCATAATTTGGGAATTACCGAGATGCTGGAAAAACTCCTTCCGGGAAAACGTGCGCCAATAAGCGAAGCAGGGACCTGGTCTGCATTTAAGAGCCTTAATGAGAGTGATTGAGTGCTTCTTTAAGCATTCCACCGGATCCGTTCAGCTTATTTTTTGCATTTTCATAGTCAATATCAAGAAGCTGCATGATTATTGCAGCTTTTACTTCACCCTTTGAACTGTCAAGAAGCTCTTTGGCTCTGTCTTTAGTACATCCGGTGGCTTCCATGACAATATTCTGTGCCCGTAGCTTTAGTTTCTCGTTGGTCTGCTGAACATCTACCATAAGGTTTTGGTAGACCTTTCCTATCCCTACCATGGAACCTGTTGATATCATGTTAAGGATCATTTTTTGTGCAGTTCCGGCTTTTAGTCTTGTGGAGCCGGTCAGGATCTCAGGACCTGTGACAGGTTCGATGGCAATCTCTGCCTCTTTTCCGATTTCCGACTCTTTTGTACATGCTATTGCCACTGTGCTGCATCCGATGGAGGAGGCATATTTAAGACCATGGATGACGTACGGAGTTCTTCCGCTGGCTGCAAGGCCAATGACAGTGTCTTTGGAATTAAGGTTTAACCCCTTAAGGTCTTCCCTGCAAAGAGTGGTGCTGTCCTCGGCACCTTCCACAGCTTTCAAAAAAGCTGAAGATCCCCCGGCAATTAGTCCCACCACCATCTCAGAAGGCACACCAAAAGTGGGAGGGCATTCCGCTGCATCGAGAACTCCCAGCCTTCCACTGGTACCGGCGCCGATGTAGATAATTCGTCCCCCTGCTTTGAGGCTTTCCGTCGCCAGTTCTATTGCGTTAGCGATTTGCGGAAGAACTTCCCTGATTGCCTTTACAACATCTTCATCCCCCTCATTCATCAGGGCAGCAATCTCAATAGGAGACATCTCATCAAGATTCATTGAATGCGGGTTTCTCTGTTCTGTAGAAAGTTTAGACAGATCGGTCATAAATAATTCCTTTTTCGAAATCTATTTATTGGTAATAATATTATAATTATTTTAGTCCAATCTGAATACCTGCTCCATCTGTTTCTGGGCACCTGTCTTTTCATCCTTTTCAAGGAGGAGGATGCCCTTCATGCTCTCATCCCATTTATCAACGACGGGGCTTTCTGCCTGATACTTTCCTGCAAACTCAATTCCCTTTTCACACTCATAGTAGCCAAAGACGTCTCCGTCAAATTCCGGATCATCTAATTCGTACAGGAAGATGCTGTAATTGCATATCCCGGCGTTTTTAAGTACTTCAACCATCTCGGGCCAGATCTCATTGTGCCTTGTGATGTACTCGTTCTTTTTACCCTTTAGTATTTTTCCTTTCCAGGCATATCTTTCCATAAACTTATCCTCCTGATATTTATCATGTTGTTCTGGGGCAGGTATTCATGTTCTCAAAAGAAATATCCTCGCAGTATTCCATGTGAATGCTGTCCATGCCCTCAGCCGGATTTTCCATTTCTATGTCCTTAAAGCTTATGTTCTTAAGCTCGTGTCCCGGAGTATCAAAACCGCAAAGCAGGATAGAAGGGCAGTCATGCCAATCATTTTTTCCTGCGTTGTTGTCCAGGTATCTTCCTAAAAGATGCATCCTCTCAAAGTGACAGTCCTCGATAACAGGGGGAGTCTTAAAGCCCTCGCCGTCATCGTTGTAGCCAACGGAGTGTATCATCACGTGGGATGCGCGGATGTCCCGAACGGAAATTCCCTTAACATAGCCGCCGCGCTTTTTGGTGGCTTTTATCTCGATTCCGGACCAGGTTGGGCCCATGTCGCAGTCCCAGAGCTTTACGTTTTCCACACCTCCCGACATCTCGCTTCCGATGCACAGACCGTGACCGAAGTGGCAGATGCAGTCGAATACACGGATGTTTTTGGTGGGCTTGTTGATAACATTTCCCTCCGGATTTTTACCTGACTTGATGGCAACAGAGTCATCCTCGGTGTAAAAATCGCAGGCATATATTGTTGAATTGGTGGAGGAGTCCGGATCCCAGCCGTCGCCGTTCCACACGCCCTGCGACTTAATGGTGCAGTGGTCTGTCACAACCTGATCAGAGTAGATGAAGTGCAGATTCCATGAGGGTCCAAAGCCGAGAGTCAGGTCATGGATCCAGATGTTCCTGCAGTTGCTCATGTTGATAAGTCTTCCACGGGCTCTGTGTGAGATGGTCTCGGGTTTTTCATATTCCTTTATCTTATCGCCAAGAGAAGCTATGAAATCCTTAAGGCGCTCGGCTTCAAGGGTGGCGATGGCTTTAGCTAAAGGCCAGCCACCACCCATGATGCTTCCCCCTCCTCGGATAACCACATTCTCGCAGGCGTATCCGGCATTGTGATCAAGCTTTCCCAGATTGAGAAGGCTCCTGTAGCACTCCCTCTCATAGCCCTCAAAACGGCTTAAGATCTTGGGAAGATAGTCTGATGGATCTTCACTTCCCTGCAAAAGAGCGCCTTTGGAGACAACAAGTTCTGTATCGGAGTGCATGTCCAGCGCTCCTGTAAGAAAGGTCCCTTCGGGAATGTAGACAAAAGAACTTTTGTCACAGTCATCGAGAGCCTTCTGGAGCGCGGCGGTATTCATGGTTTTGCCATCACCCACAGCGTTGTAGGGCGGCATTGTCACATCAATCTTTCTTTTGGAAGCGGCAGTGTGTACGGTCAGCTTTCCAAGACTCACAGCACTTCCCAGGGGAGAGGACATGAGGACTTCTATGATGTAGTCCCTGTCCTGACTAAGCCCCTGTAATGAGAAGTGTGTTTTGGAGGATTCTCCGGCTTTTTCGCCGTCCACAGTTATGATATAAGAGCTGTCCTTTTGCGCGTCTTGCGGGAGATCCCAGAAGATCTCCGCATCGCAGTCAGCAGCTCTGTAATCAAGCAAAAAATCAGGCTTCAAAGTTTTTACTCCTTGTTCTGATGCTGGGGGCAAGGTCGACAAATCTTGCCAGGGCAGCATAAGCTTCGCCACGCGTTATCAGCTGTCCCGGGGTGACGGTTTCTCTTTTGTCCAGTGATAATTCCCGGGCTTTTCTTACACATTCATCTATCGGTATATCTCTTTTGTTCAGATCCGACTCATAAAATCTTATGAGGATGCTGTCAAGTTCATCGAAGGTGAGCGGATCATCGGGACGGAATAAGAGTTCCCCGTTTTCCTCCCCTGTAGTGGCAGGATCGATGAGGTTTTCATTTATCATGGTCTGCGCAAATGCAGAGTCCCATTCATCCACCCTAAGGTCAGCATACTTTTTCATATAAGGTCTTGTTCCGTTGATGCAAAATGCCCTGCAAATAACCATAAGGATCTGAGAGCGGGGTATGACCTCGTTTGGGTGAAGATACATCACACATGGGTCTAAAATGCCGTATTTTAAGGCTTTCTTCAGTTCATCCAGGTGCTCATACCCGGCCACATCCAGATAGGGTATTTCTATACTATAGATGTCTGATTCGGGCTCCTGAGACGGGATTTCTTTTGTGTCGAAATCAGGGCTGATAAAAGAAGTTTTAAGATCATTATCACCATATCCAACGAGAGTTCTTTTGCCTTTATTAGTACTTCGGATTTCGTTCATGAACATGTCGGATATCAAAAGACTTCCATATTCATTGGAGTGGGTTCCATCCCCCGGCATGAAGAAGTCTCTTGCCTTATCAGAGTACTCGAGCCATTTGTTGTAGGTGAGGCGGTGAAGATCTACGAATACCACATCAAGCTCTTTTGCAACAGCTTTCACAGCCTTTGCGTAATCCGTAAGAAGAGAGTAATGGTTATCCATGGAAAGAATATCTGTCTCAGTATCGGTCAGTGTCTGAGGAATGCGGCTGATGGGAGAGCAGAGGATAACGTCAGATCCTTTCTGCCGGATTTCCTTAACAAACCAACGAAGATTATCAGCGTAGCCTTCAAAAGCTTTGAGGTTTCTACGCTTCTGGTCGTTGTGACCAAACTGCAGAATAAGCAGATCCCCTGGATGTATCATCTCCTCCATGATGGCATAGTGACCGTCATCACGAAAACAGGTGGAGGTCAGCCCTGAATGTGCCAGGTTGCAGACTGCAGCACCTCGTATATATCTTGGAAGTGTCTGAGCCCAACCTGAGAAGCTTCCAAAGGGATAGTAGGGAATCCCCGTATGCTGGTCAGTTACAGTTGAATCGCCGCCAACCCAGATCACAGGGACGGTCTCTTTTTCTATGGTCACGTGGATTGAGATATTGCTGATATCAATGTCGCGGCTGTCAGATCCTGCTATTTCACATAAACCTGCGCCTGTCAGGCTTATAAAGATATCCCTGTCATTGCATCTTTTTGCGGAGAGAGCAGGGATATATGGAGTCACAGCTGTATGATAGACTGCCTTGTGAGTGCCACCTGCAGGGATGGTAATGTCTCTTTCTATCATGGCTCTTCTGGAGGAAAAGAGTATCAGGTTTTCAATACTCTTTTCCCGCGCTGTAAACAAAACACATACCTTGTAGGTACCAAATTCAGGGACAGCTGCCTTTATGATAAGGACCTGTCTGTCCGGCTCAACAACAGGCTCATAGAAATGACGCCTGATCCAGCCGCCGCTTTTAAGAGCCTGTTCATGGTCGATGCCGGAGATGTTTTCAGCCATTTCCGGTTCGAAAAAGCCATAGCCCCTCTCAGCGGTATAGAGGTTTTCTTTATATGAATCCTTTAGCTCAAAATTCAAAGTAAACAAAAGTCGTCTCCTGTCAGCATTCTCTTATAAGGGTTGAAAGAGGAGCGAGATCCTTGATGTGCAGCGGACCTTTTTCAGTATTTACTGTTACCTGCTGAGCATCCTCCGAGTTGTTGATTATTACCAGTTTGTGGCTGCCGGGGAAATATGCGCACTCCACCAGCGGATTGTCGGTAATGTAATTCTGGTCTAAAGAAAGTCCTGCGGCGAACAAAAGGATGTTTAGAAGCAGCCTGTTGTTGCAGGGATCTGTCTCAAAGGTGGAAAGATATATGCCCTTTCCTTTTCCGAAATCATTTACTGTCATTACAGGGTGTCCGTGGTCTGAGAGAAGTACCCTTGCTTTTCCGTCCGTTAAGTTTACGCTGCATCTCGATGGAACAAAGCTTCCTTCGGGAATAAGACCCTCAATGATCTCTATGTCGAAGGCCCATTTTCCGTGACAGGACTTAAGGACGCTGTCTTTGTCAACGCCGAGAACCTGGGACATTTTAAATATCGAATCGCCTTCATCAGTGGCAGAGGGCTCGTTTACGCCGATAAAGCATCCGCCTTCACTTACCCACTCTGAAAGTATTTCCTCAACTGCGGGATCCTTCCAGTTTTCACCGCCACTCCAGGCAGTTCCTGCAGCGCCGGCATTTATGATGATGTCGATCGAAGAAAGATCTGTTTTTTTAATGTCATCAAAATCCATGAAGCACACATCTACCGGAAGACCGGAGAGGGCTTCGTTCACATGGATCAGGTCGTGCATGTAGGTCTCGTGGAAATGTCCGGACAAAGTCCAGCTCCTGAGGCTTCCCCAGGAATGAAGCACTGCAACCTTAATGGGAAGAACATAAGGAGCACCTTCCTCATGAAGTGTCTTTAGCTGTCTGAACTCATCGGAGATTTCAGCGATGTAATCTGTGAATTCAGGAAAATCCTGAACCAGATGGAGATATCCGCCAAGACCGATCCTGTCTATTTTTGCACGAAGGAGAGCACGGCGGGCACTCCTCCAGTAAAGTGCAGCATCTTTTGCCGGATCTCCGCCCTTGGAGAAGGTTGGAAGACCGCCAAGTCCCACAGGGAAAAGATACGGGTGAAGCCTTATCTCATGGGTGGGAACATCAGCTCCTGCGCAGAGTCTTACTTCGTATCCTGAGAAGATACATTTTATGAGACCATCAAAGCCGAATTCGCTAAAGCGCTTGCTGTAGGGCTCAACGCCAACCCAGCTGTCGTCATAGAAGACGTAGGCTTTTTTGTCGTATTTATGTACTATCTCAACCAGCTCTTTTCCAAAAGAAACAACGAACTGGTTTACATGATCCATGTAATTTTTAAGAGTCTTTGTGGGTGGAAGATGAGTCGGATGGAATTCTCCGCCGTTCACAAAATCCTCTGCTGTTAGCTTGTAGCCGTACTTTTCAGCGAAATCATCCAGCATTTTGGGACTTACTGTAAAATCATAGGAACCCCAGTCTGTAAAAAGATTCCTGTTCTTTGGGCTGCTTCCCCACATCCACACAAAGTTGTAAAACATGGAAGTGAACCTTACAACTGTGGTGGCAGGGTGAGTAGTGCACCAGTTTTCAAGCCACTGTGTAAGGTACTGACGGGTCTCGGGATAAACAGGATCGATCTGCATGAGATGCTCCTTGTCCCAGCTGTTGGTCACGTGGTTGTACATGGAGATCTCTTCCCATATCCTGTATGCCAGGAAGGTCACAGTGTATCTGTGCCAGGGAATGACTCCGTTGACTATTACGTTCTGGGCTTCCTTCTCGTAGGTCCAGAAGCTTTTTTTAACCTCTTTGCCGGTGGTTCTGTCGAATACCTGCCAGTATTTCATGGAATCAGCGCTGTCGTTTATGCGAAACTGCTGATCAAAAAAATCATCCATGAGGTGGAATGTGAGAAAAGAATCTTCGGCCACCTTCGGGCGGGTTATGAGAAAGGTCTGCTGGAGCTTGTCCTGGTTGGCCTTAGCCCATTCGTTGTGATCTCTGATAATGCAGATGGTTGAATAGATTCCGTAACCGGAATTAAGAATATCATCGGAAAGGACAGTGCCATCGCTGTCCCTGATTACGTCTGCTCCCCATTTTTTTGCAAGCTCTAAAGTCAGCTCCTCGAATCCGGACTCCCCCGGAAGGGTGAAGCTTCCCTCAGTATGCGTTAAGTTGTTCGCCATTTTGTTACCCCCAAAACCCGTTTAAAGTGCACCGTCACTTCTAATCTTGTCGTAGTTTAAAATGCCTGAGAAATATGCAAGGGCAAGACCCTGGCCCCATCCCTGGATCCAGTCCCTGGAAATTCCTCTGTATCCGTCTCTGTCCTTCATGACTGCAGTACCGCCTGAAACATTCAGAACTCTGCCGTCGGGAGAGACATTTTTTAAGATACCTTCAGTTGCCTTGTTTATATATTTGATGTGAAGAGGATTTCCCTTGTTTATCATGGCTGCTGCAATTCCGCAGCTGGCTGATATCTCCTCGTAGGACTCCTCGTCATCAAGAATGGTCCTGAATAGTCCGTTCTCAGTCTGAAGAAGCTTAATAGAAGCGAGCTGCTCGTTAAGAGAACCCACCACATCAAGGAACTTGGGATACAGGTAGCACTCAGGAAGAATCCTTCCTACCATGGACATGGTGTAGGCAGCCCAGGCATTTGCTCTTCCCCAGAAGAAGCCTGACATGTGATCTTTATTTATATTGTTGTAGCCGTGATAGAAAAGACCTGTGGCTGGATCCTGAAGATACTTGATGTGCCAGTAGTACTGGTTAAGTGCATCGTCAATCAGCTTCTCATCCTTTAAAAGAACTCCTGCGCGAAGCAGGAAAAATGCTGCCATGAACAAGGTGTCAGCCCAGCACTGCTCAGGAAAATCATTGTTGACTGAAACTGTGTGCTGAAGGACATTATCCCCGAATCTAAGGGCATCCTTTTCAAGGTAATCTATTTTTCTTTTGGCGATATCAAGGTATTTCTCATCGCCGGAATATTCATAAAGGGATAAAAGAGCGTGTCCCATGGCGCAGGTGTTTACAGTAAATGAAGGAACACCGAGCTCATCAATGTATTCATCTATCCGTTCTTTTAGAGCGAGGATGTATTCCTCTTTTCCGGTGGCCTTGTACGCCTCGCAGATTCCGTAGTATGCCACACCTCCCGGCCAGTCCCAGGTCAGGTCCATTCGCATGGTCCGCTTTACGATGGAATCTATTACCTCCTCGATCTGTTTTTTGTCATAAACAAGATTTGCCATAGTTTTAGCCCCTTTTATGGTTATTTACAAAAAGTATATTTTGACATGGTTGAAAAATCTCTCCATCTAGCAATAAAAACTTTGCAATTTCAACTATTTGAGGTTAGAATTGGATTTGGGTCAGATTGACGCAAATTTGATATGAATAAAATATGTATATTAAGGAAGAGATTATGTCCAAGCCAAAGAAAACGGTAATAGAATACAGAAACTACGAGCTTCCTGTGAACTTCCCGGTGCTGGTACTGACGGGAGACAGGTGGTATATCTCGGACGTGAAGTCCGGGAAACTGCATTTTCACAACTGTCTTGAGATCGGAATCTGCCACCAGGACAGCGGTTTTATCGAGTTTGTGGACAATCCGGTTGAATTCAAGGCCGGGGATGTGACCTTCATTTCAAGAAATGTTCCCCACACCTCCTACAGCGCCAAGGGAAAGGCGAGCCTCTGGTCCTATATCTTCCTTAATCCCGACGAGCTGTTCAAGGGAATATTTGGGGCTTCTTCGCCCTACAGCGAGATCTATTCCGACATGGTCCAGAACCTTCAGATGATCCTCAGCCGCGATGAATACAGGGATATCTACGAGCTGGTAATGCAGATCCTGAATGAACTTATAAATAAGGAAATGAATTATCAGATATCTGTAAAGGGTTTGATGCTTTCTCTTTTCATGAGGCTTATGAGAATATATGCAAAGAAAAAACAGCAGGACGTAACGCAGAGAGAAGTACACGAAAATGCCATAGTTATCGTGCCTGCCCTTGAATATATCAGGGAGAACTACATGCAGAACTTCCCTATAGAGGACCTGGCGAACATGTGCCACTTAAGCCAGACCCACTTTAGAAGAGTGTTCCATGAGATCATGCAGACAAGTCCTCTGGACTATCTCAACACCACAAGGATACTGCAGTCCTGTATACTTCTCAGGACCACGGAGGAGTCAATATTATCCATATCAGAACAGGTGGGATTCCGATCGGTATCGAGCTTTAACAGGCACTTTTCCGACAAGATGGGAGCTCAGCCCGGAGAGTGGAGAAGGAAGATGGTGAAGTTAGACAATACCTCGATCATGAAGTACACGGGATGGATGCAGGCTGAAAAGCTGACAGAATCAAAGAAATAAATATGCAAAATAATGAACGAAACAGAAGCAAAAGAGTCCCCGGGACTCTTTTCTTTTTCGTTATATCAAAAACACCACTTGTGCAAAGTGTACAATTTCGTAAACGATTAAGTATAACGAATGCACATATCCGATATCGAAATGAAAAATAAATGGTTGATAATGCATAGCTTTTTCGGCTAAGTGATTAGATTGTGATTCTAAAATAATTTAGTATTGTCCTAGAAAGGGAAGGGGTAGAAAAGTATGAAATCAAAAAGTAACGGTGGGGGAGCCATCGCATCCAGGTCATCCTGGAAGCACAGCATTAAGCGCGACTGGCAGTTGTATCTGCTTCTGCTTATTCCGTTGGTACTGGTGATCGTATTCAGCTTCGGTGCTTATCCGGGCCTGAGAATGGCTTTTATGGATTACAAGCCGGCAAAGGGATATGCAGGATCTAAGTGGGTAGGACTTGATACCTTCAGAAAGGTTTTTAAGGACGCCGACTTCTCAAGAGCCCTCAGAAATTCTATAGTATTTAACCTTTTGGATCTGTTCGTTGGATTCCCGATGCCAATCATTCTGGCACTGATCCTCAATGAGCTCAGATACAAGAGATTTAAAAAAGTATCTCAGACAATACTGTATCTTCCGCATTTCCTGTCATGGGCCATCATCGGAAGCGTGGCACTGACAATGTTCAAGCCCACCAGCGGTCTGGTGAACATAGCCATGATGAAGATGGGAATGATCAGTGAAGGAATACCTTTTTTAAATGAAAAATGGCACTGGGCTGTAACCTATCTTCTTATAGGAGTATGGCAGTCCATGGGATGGGGCACAATCCTCTATCTGGCAGCCATAACCGGTATCAGCGGAGAGCAGTACGAAGCAGCCATGATCGATGGCGCGAACCGCTGGCAGAGAATGCTTCACATCACACTTCCGGGAATCAGGAGCACAATTGTTACACTTCTTATCATGAACCTTGGCCGTGTAATGGGAAGTAACCTGGAGAGACTTACGTCTCTGGGCAACACTCAGGTAAAAGAGTTCCAGTATCAGCTTGCTGTATACATCTACAATAAAGGTATTGGCAACAACAAGTTCAGTATGGCAACTGCGGTTGGTCTGTTCCAGTCAGTTATAGGTGTGGCTCTGGTTCTTTTATCAGACAGAATAGCCAAGAAGCTTGGCGAAGACGGATTATTGTAGGAGGAACCTGTTGATGGCTAAGACAAAAGAAATAAATCAGAACGAAGAGAGCTTCTCAGCAGGCGGAGCTCATGCAGTAAATAAATTCAGGATCAGCGACGCAATAATGATGCTGATCATAGTACTACTTTGTGCAACCTGTGTACTTCCTTTTGTACACGTGGCAGCCAAGTCGATTTCAGGTAACACGGCGGTAATGTCGCAATCAGTTTACTTCCTCCCAAAGGACATTACCTTTGATGCATTTAAGCAGGTGTTTGCCGATCAGTCCATGACTTATTCAATGATCTTTTCGGTAATTGTTACACTGGTTTTCACTCTCCTTGGAATGATCGTCTGCACCTGCGCAGCTTATCCTCTTTCAAAAAAGAGGCTTAAGGGCAGAGAAGTACTGGCATTCATCCTTATGATCCCCATGTACTTTTCAGCGGGAATCATCCCTCAGTACATCCTGTACTATCAGCTTCACATACTGGATACAGCCTGGGTACTGATACTGCCACTTATTTATTCGCCCTACAATATGCTGATCATGAAGAACTTTTTCCAGAGCACCATTCCGGACAGCCTGGAGGAGTCAGCTTTTTTGGACGGCGCATCCAATCTCCAAATACTGTGGAAGATAGTACTTCCTCTTTCAAAGCCTATCCTGGCTACACTGTCACTCTTTTATGCAGTTGGAAGATGGAATGCATATGCGGACAACATGTACTACACAAGGTCTTCAGAGCTCAAGATGATCCAGTACAAGCTTTACCAGCTTGTGGCATCTGCTACAGAGGCACAGAATGCATCTCTGGCTGATACAGGTGGAGTCACACAGGCAACACCTGAGGTTTTACAGGCAGCCTGCATCATGTTTGTAACAGTACCGATCATCATAATATATCCGTTCCTTCAGAAGTACTTCGTTCAGGGCACTATGATCGGAGCGGTAAAGGGCTGAGAGGACTTGACGAGGTATTTTCGAGTCTAGTCCGAACGTGTTCTGGCGAGGCAGCTCTGCTGCCGAGAGCAGAACTACCTTGTTAACAAAAGTAAATTATTTAAAACACTTAATAATTTAAGGAGGATTACTATGAAGAAGAAAGTATTATCAGCCATGCTCGCAGCAAGTATGGTACTGGGGCTCGCAGCCTGCGGATCCAACGGAGCAGTGCCTACTCCTTCAGCTGATTCACAGCCCGCTGCAGACACAGCAGCAACAACAGAGACAGCAGCACCTGCTGCAGACACAACAGCAGCTGCAGAGAGCGTTGAACCCGGTGTTGCCGGCTTCCAGCCTTTCGCAGATCAGGTTACCCTGAGAGTAGCTGTTTACGACAGAGGAGACAACGGAAACGGATGCTCTGATGTTGAGAACAACTACTGGACAAAGTGGGTTCAGGAGAACTTCGGTGACAAGTACAACATCAA
>JAEEGL014972689.1_pt1 | contig 15602 bp, 11 predicted proteins | sample 9134231 | NCBI WGS metagenome assembly JAEEGL01 (sample SAMN16246548, study PRJNA631951) | gut metagenome | biome: gut microbiome; feature: rumen; material: fiber-attached | host: Bos | place: Iran: Karaj | collected 2018-10
CTTGAGGCTGGCGTTCACTTCGGACACCAGACAAGACGCTGGAACCCCAAAATGGCACCGTACATCTTCACAGAGAGAAACGGTATCTACATCATCGACCTTCAGAAGACAGTAAAGAAGCTTGAGGAAGCTTACCTCTTCGTTCGTGACCTCTCAGCAGAGGGCGGCGAGGTGCTCTTCGTAGGTACAAAGAAGCAGGCCGGCGATTCCGTTAAGGAAGAGGCTACACGCGCAGGCGCTCACTACGTTAATGCTCGTTGGCTCGGCGGTATGCTCACAAACTTCAAGACCATCCAGACACGTATCAAGAGACTTGAGCAGCTCCACACAATGGAAGAGGACGGCACATTCAACCTCCTCCCCAAGAAGGAAGTTGTCAAGCTCAACCTTGAAATAGAAAAGCTCGAGAAGTTCCTCGGCGGTATCAAGACAATGAAGAAGCTCCCCGCAGCTCTCTTTATCGTTGACCCCCGCAAGGAAAAGATCGCTGTAGCTGAGGCTAAGAAGCTCAATATCCCGATCGTTGCTATCGTAGATACAAACTGCGATCCTGACGAGGTAGACTACGTTATCCCCGGCAACGATGACGCTATCCGCGCTGTAAAGCTCATTGCCGGCACAGTTGCTAACGCTATCATCGAAGGCAGACAGGGCGGCGACAATACTCAGGCAGAGGCTCCCGCTGAGGAAGCTGCTGAGGCTGACGCTGAATAAGCGGGGTGCCCCCGCGGGCGGTCTCGCGTTTGTATTTTTTATGCTGCGGAAGCATTATCCCGCAGCTGTTACATTATAAAGAATTGAAACGTAGGGGTTGGCGTCCCCGACAACCCGAATGTTTGGGACGTCGAGGACGCCGTCCCCTACAATTATTATATTTAATTAATGGAGGTTATTACAATGGGTAAGGTATCTGTTGCAGAAATAAAGGAACTCATGAAGTCCACCGGCGTTGGCATGATGGACTGCAAGAAGGCTCTCGAGGCTAACGACGGCGATATGGACAAGGCTATCGAATACCTCAGAGAAAAAGGTCTCGCTACACAGGCTAAGAAGTCCGGCAGAGCTGCTGCTGAGGGCGTAGTTGCTGCTGTTGTTAAAGGCAACACAGGCGTTCTCCTCGAAGTAAACACCGAGACTGACTTCGCTGCTAACACAGACGATATCAGAAACTTCGTTGCTAACGTTGCTAATACTATCATCGAAAAGAATCCTGCTGACGTTGAGGCTCTCAAGGAGCTCCCCATCAGCGGCGGTACAGGTACAGTAGGCGAGGCTCTTACTGAGCTCGCAGGCATGAAGATCCGTGAGAACATCGTTATCCGCCGTTTCGTAAGAATGGAAGGCGTTCTCGCTTCTTATATCCACAACGGCGGCAGCATCGGCGTTCTCGTAAAGCTCGACACAGACCTTTCTGCTGACGCTGTAGCTGCTATCGGTAAGGACGTTGCTATGCAGTCTGCTGCTCTTAACGCTCCCTATCTCTGCCGCGAGCAGGTTCCTGCTGAGGTTATCGAGAAGGAGAAGGAGATCATGCTCGCTCAGATGGCTGAGGATCCTAAGATGGCTAACAAGCCCGAGCAGGTTCGCGTAAAGATCGTTGAGGGCAAGGTTGGCAAGTACTACAGCGAAAACTGCCTCCTCGAGCAGGCTTTCGTTAAGGACGACAAGCTCAGCGTTCAAGGCTACGTTGACGCAGAGGCTAAGAAGCTCGGCGGCTCTATCAAGGTTACTGACGTTGTTCGCTTCGAGCGCGGCGAGGGCATCGAGAAGAAGGAAGAGAACTTCGCTGACGAGATCGCTAACATGATCAAGTAATTGACGTAATTCAGGAATCAGAGGAAAAAAGAGATGAATTTTAAGAGAATAAGAAAAAGTGCTGCGTTGGTTCTTTCTGCGGTGCTTGCTGCATCGGCAGTTCCATTCAGCGGCATCACTGCATCAGCAGTGGATACCGACCTTTCGGGCAATACACTGCTTCAGTCTGATGAGATAACACTGGGCAAGCTCGTATCCGGAGCTATCACCGAAAACGATGATGACGACTGGTACAAGTTTACTCTCTCTGAGCCTTCAAAGATAAGTGTTGCTTACGGCGCAGACAGCGCAATGTTCTGGAGCCACGTATATATGTACGACGGCACAAATGATAATTCGCTGATATATGAGCAGACTTTGAAGAATACCAAAAACATCAATGCTATATTCTATCTTACTGCCGGTGATTATTACTTTTGCGTGCATGGGGGCTCGAATGGTGACCGCGCAAAGTATGACCTCAAGATAGCTGCTGACTCAAGCAGTCTCAATGTTCCCGGCGACGGCAGTAACAACGCTATCGGCGATGCGGCTGAGATAGAGCTCGAAACCAAGTACAACGCTCAGATATCCCTGAATGATGATATCGACTATTACACATTCGATCTTGAAAAAGAGGGAAGTGTGACATTCGATTTTGCCGGCGGATTAAATGCTGTTGACTGGGCTCTCTACGATAATAAGGACGACCTCATCAAGCACGGCATTTACCAGAAAAATGACGAAAAGGACAGCAGGATAACCAAGAAGAATAATCTCATTCTCAAGCCGGGCAAGTACACTGTAGCTGTAGGAGCTAACGAAAAGGCTGCCTCCTATGGACAGTATACTTTCAGCTTCAACTATGTTGAAAAATACAACGATACCGCTGCAAACGGCATTATCGCTGCTGCTGACCTCAACAGAGACGGCACAATAAACTCAATAGACGCTTCTATCATCCTTGTATATTATTCCTACTGCGCAACAGGCGGCAAGGAGACTGATATGAACAAGTGGATAGAGGAAAACTACAATATCAAAAAGTAAAGCTTTTGCCACGGCATCAGAGGATTTTGGTGCTGTGGCATTTTTGCAATGCCTTATTGCTAAAATGGAGGGAACAGCAGTGTTCAAAAAAGTGACATGGGCGATAGTTTCGCTGTTTATAGGCGTCATGCTCATTTTCGCAGGCGCGAAGGAGAGCATCATCTACATAAAAAAGACTACGGTAGACCTGAATACGGCTCCGATGAGCGACTTCAACAAGGTCGCTATCGCTAAGGGCGAGATAGGCTGCGTGCTCGGAAGCTTTGCGACTATGACCGAGGAACAGAAGTTTTTAGGCATTATCCCCGGCTCGAAGCATGAGACCGAGTATTACCTCGTGGAAAACCTCACACGCGATGAGATAGTGAAGATAGAAAACGGCGAGGAATCGCCCTCGGTGGACGGCTTCCTCTACGTTGTAGCGGCTTCTACCGACGAGATGAAGGCGGCTCTCGACAAGAATATTCAGGGCTGGATAGACTACGACGACGGCAAGACTGATAAAGTTCCAGAGGCTGTACAGTTTGAGGGAAAGCTCTGGAAGCAGTCGAAAGAGGACGACTACCTCAAATACCGCGACGATTTTGTGGCTGAATGCGGTCTGAGCACCGCCATGCTCGCTGAGTACAGAGCTCAGGACACGAAGATAAATGCAGGCTGTTTTGCCGTTCTTGCGATAGGATTCGGCTGTCTCATTTTCGGTATCATTGACAGCATCATCGTTATCCGCCATTTCCTCAAACGCAAAAACGAGTATTGAGCCGGCAACATGATTGAAACAGCACGGGCAGATAATATCCGCTCCTACAGAATGTTGGTCCATCGTAAAACCGTGCAGGGGGCGATGCCTACATCGCCCCGCCAATAGGAAAACTTGCGGGCTGATGCGGGCATCAGCCCCTACAAAATTGTCTGGCAGCCATAATCGTATCTGCCGTCGAGCAGAAGTAAAGCCCTGCGAAAAGCGCTTTTTCTAACATTTTGCAAAAGTTTTCAACATGATCGCACTTGTTTATTTGTATATTACGTACAAATAGCAGGTGCGATATTTGTATATATACCCCTTGAAACAATACCCCTAAATATGTTATAATAAACTATAATTGGATACGAGTATCCAGATACATTGAGGTATTATCTATGAATGAAAACATTAAAAAGCTCTCCGATTCGATAGGCAAGGTCATCGTCGGCAAGGACGATACGGTAATAAAGCTCATCGCCGCTCTTCTGTGCGAGGGTCACGTTCTCCTCGAGGACGTCCCCGGCGTTGGAAAAACGCAGCTCATCACAGCTCTTTCGCGCTCGATAGGCGGAAAGTTCAACCGTATCCAGCTCACTCCCGACGTTATGCCCTCCGATATCGCAGGCTTTACCATGCTCGACGCGAAATCGGGAGATTTCCAGTACCGCGAGGGCGCTGTTATGTGCAATTTCCTGCTCGCGGACGAGATAAACCGTGCCTCGCCGAAGGTGCAGTCGGCTCTTCTCGAGGCTATGGAGGAGAGACAGATATCCCTCGACGGCGAAACTCACAAGCTCCCGCAGCCCTTCCTCGTAATGGCTACGCAGAACCCCGTCGAGACCTACGGCACGTTCCACCTGCCGGAAGCGCAGATGGACCGCTTTTTCATGAAATTGTCAATGGGATATCCCGTTGCCGAGGAGGAAATGCTTATCCTCGAGCGCACCGAGATGTACAACCCAATCAATAATATAACCGAGCCCGCAATGACCGTTGACGACATCATCGCTTTACAGGGCGAGGTAAGAAATGTCAGAGTTGACGAAAAGGTCAAGAAGTACATCGTTGAACTCGTCGGCTCGACCCGAAACGACAGAAATGCCACCCTCGGAATCAGTCCGCGCGGAAGCATTGCACTCTACAAGGCGGCAAAGGCTTTCGCCTTCATCTACGAGCGCGATTTCGTTACTCCCGAGGACGTCAAGAACGCCGCTGTACCTGTTCTCGCGCACCGCATTATCCTCTCGCCGCAGGGCAAGAGCGAATTCGGCACCGGCGAGGCTTACATCAGAAGCGTCATCTCAAGCGCTCCCGTACCGGCAATGTGAACCATATGGGAAACAAGAACAAGCAAAAGACATTCACCCTGTTCGGCTCTGACTTCGGCGATAACCTCAAAAGCACCGTCGCTATCCTTGCGGTAGCCTTCCTGCTTTACATCTTCACCTTCTACATCGACGGCGAAATGGGCGTTATACTCATCGCGTTCATGCTTTTCTCGCCGCTTGTGTCGTTCTTTTTCGTGATGTACTCGCGCGGCAGAGTGAAGGTCAGCTTCGACTGCGACGGCTACGTCAAGAAGGGAAGCCGGCTAAGGGTAAGGGTAACTGTCGAGAAAACGGGACGCTTCCCGCTCGGCATCATCGAGATAGCTCCACGGGCAAGCGAGTGCTTTGCGCCGATAGACAAGGTGTACAGGCTTTCACTCGCCGGCAAGGACAAAAAGTCCTTTGAATTCGACGTTGACGCTCTTGTAGGCGGAAACGGCGAGATATCGCTCGGATACGTTTACTCATGCGGCTTTCTGGGATTCCTGAAGGCTTCTCTCAAAACAGCGCTCCCTCAGCCCATAAGCGTCGGAGTTATCCCCGATATCCCGAACATCAAGTCAACTTCACAGCTCTTCCGCGCTATCGCCGACGTCGTTCTCACAAGTGACGACGACGAGGACAACGATACTGCGATGCTGTTCTCAGCCAATACGGCTCCGGGCTATGAGCACCGCGAGTACGTTCACGGCGACCCGCTCAAGCGTGTAAACTGGAAGCTCTCCTCAAAGAAGGATAAGCTCATGGTCAGGCTCGATGAGGCTGTCGCTTCGGTGCAGCCCATGATAGTCCTCGACCTCTACAGGAGCAGCGCTGCTGACCCTGCGGACGCTATCGTCCGCGAGGAACGCCTGCTGAGGTCTGTTTTCGGACTTCTTTCGCTGTTCGTGCGTCAGGGCATAGCTTCCACATTCATATACTACGGTGCAGGCGGAGAGGTAGTCGCTGAAAGCGTCGACAACCCCGAATATCCCGAGCAGCTCCTGCTGAAGGTGCTTGCACTGAAAGTCGTTCCTGACAGACATATCGACCTGCATATGTACGCCGGTTCGGTATGCGCCTGCGTCATAGCTTCCACTGACTGCTCAGAGGAGGTGGCTGAGGCGGCTAAGGCTGTCAAGGAAGATGAAAACGTCAGCCTTATCGGAGTCTCTTCCGACAGCCGCAATCTCACGGATATGCCGATGTGGTACCTCGACGGCGACAATAACTTCAAAATGGTATAAACAATGACTGATACTGTAAAAAACGAGAAGCGTATCAGAAAGTATCTGCTCAGGACATTCGCCGACCCGGTGCTGCTGTATACAGTGCTGGCGATGATGTCGATAATGTATCACTACCGCGACAGTCTCGCATTTGCGTACGGAGTCGCCTCGTACATCATCGGCTGGGTGGTGTTCAGGATATTCGATTTTGTGAACAAGCATCACATCATCGGCTTTCTGGTATGCGTCATACTATATTTAGGCTTCGGCTATGCCGCGGGCTGGGCAATGGAAATCGGAGAGGAGAACTACTCCATTACATGGGGACTATGGTTCCTCACCCCGCAGGACGCCCTCAAGTATAACAAATGGTATACCGTTGCGGTATTCATACTCTTCCTGATATTCATGCTCTCGGTCATCTACTACTTCACGAGAGTGCGGTACAGGATATTCATGAATTTCCTCGTGTTCATAATCCCGTTTACCATATACGGCAAGGAATATGAGAAGATGCCTATCGGATACATCATCGCTCTTTCAGTCGGCTATGTGCTGATGATGGTGATGTTCCGACAGCTCCGCGACAGTGAAAAGACAAGATTTATCGACAAGCCCGAGGCGTGGAAGTCGATAGCGGTGTTCGCAGTGCTGTTCGCGCTGTGCTCGTCGCTCTCTCCAAAGCCTGAGATAGAGGCAAACAGAAGCTACCTCGAAATGCTCATCGACGCTGACGCATTCACCGATCAGCTCGTTAAGATGATAGAGAGCTTCCGTGAGACCTCCTCCGGAGACCAGTTCCGCGGCAGGGTGAGCGATAAGCCTGTTTACTACATGGAGGGCGGCGAGCCGATGAGGCTCAAGACCGCGACCTTCTCAACATATGATTATAATTCCGACCAGTGGGAGATAAGCGAGCTCGATTCTGAATATCTCGAGGAAGACGAGTTCCCCATCGAGTTCCACAGCGGCAGATGCATCGCAGAGGCTCTGCTCTATGCCGCCGAGTGCGACAGCGATTTCGCCGAAGAGTACGGACTTACCGGTCTGACCGGCAAAAAGCTCACCATGCCCGAGCTTCAGGAGGCTACTCTCCATTCCGTGACGGAAGGCGAAACAGTACCTCTTCCGCAGGGCGTGACCTCTTTGAAGAAGACATCGTTCAGGAACCCGCTCGACGTCACCGACAGCGAGGTACTGCTCACTAAGCGCGACACGCTTTACGGCTTCGATACGTTTACGTTCGAGTATATGCCGCAGAGCTTCTTCAACAGCGACGAGAACCTCAGCATTATCGAAGCGCTGGGCAGCGTCGACGATTACGACGGCATGATAATGGACGCGTATGAGGTGCTCTACCAAAACGACGCCGATGAATACGGAGAGATACTCTCCGAGAGCTATATCTATTACAAATCCTATACGGCAAACCTGCTCGAATACGGCAGAAAGCCGGGCATCAGACAGCTCGCGAATGAGATAACCGCCGGCCTTGATACCGATTACGAGAAGGCTAAGGCGATAGAGTGGTATTTCATTCAGCAGGGCTTCACATACGACCGCGATTACCGTAAGGAAAACGGCGAAAACGTCGAGGACTTCCTCTTCAAGTCGAAAACGGGCGTATGCGTTGAATATGCAACAGCAATGACGCTTCTTGCGCGTGCAGCCGGCATACCTGCCCGCTACTGCGAGGGCTACCTCATGCAGAACGAGTGGGAGGGCTCGAGCGGCTACGACAAGAACCGCGTATGGACCGGATATTCCATAAGTCCGCGCGACGGTCACGCCTTCCCCGAGCTCTACATCAGGGGCTGCGGCTGGGTCGCTTTCGAGCCGACAAGGACCGACAGCATCGCTGCTGCAAATTCCGAGAAAAAGGAAACGACCACACATCTGCTCTCAAAGGCAGGAATGGTACTGCTTGTGGCAGCTCTGATAATGCTGCTGCTCATAATAGTTATGCCTTCCGCTGTACACAGACTGTTCATGCTCGTAAACAGCAGACGCAGACCCGACAAGGCTGTAGCGGCTGTTATTCACCGCTTATGCAGGCTGTACGGCATTGCAAACGTCAATACTGCCGACGAGGCTGCGGCTTTGATAAGGTCCGCTTCCGGAGCGGATATATCCGCTGCGGCAGAGCTCTTCAACCGCATGGCATACGGCGGAGCTCAGATGAGCGAAAGCGACAGGGCAAAGGCTATGGAGGATTATCTGAATGCATACGATGCTCTGAGAGAGAGCAGGAAAATAAAACGCAAAACAGCAAAATAAGAACGAAAAGTTCATTAGGACCGGAGGTCGAAAACAATGGAAAGTCAGAAAGCAAAGAAGCTGCTGAGCTTTATCTCGGCGATGATTATGGCAGTGTGCCTTATGACGGCTGCGATTCCCGAGGCGAAGGCGGCTTCTGTATACGATGAATACCTGTCGTGGAGCCAGATGGACCCCCGCTGGAGCTCGACTCCGATGGGCGGCGGCGCGACTATAAGAAATTCCGGCTGCCTGCTCACATCGCTCGCTATCATGGCGATGCATTCTGGCTCGATAGACAGCGCGGCTATGGCGAATCTCGGCATAAGCAGCGTTGAACAGTTCAACCCCGGAGTTCTCGCAAACGCCTATTCAAGCGTCAACGGCTTCTCGTATGACGGCGCTATCCAGAGCTGGGGCACCGCTCATCAGCTCATGCCGAGCATAACATGGGGCTGGGACAGCTATTTCGATTCGTCAACAAAGTCCGGATTTATCAGCGAGATAGGCGGACTTATGGCTGAGGGCTGGCATATCATCGCAAGAGTGAACGCTCCCTACGGCGCATACCATTGGGTCTACATCAGAGCCGTTGACAGCAATAACGTCTATATGTGCGACCCCGCTCATGACAGCGATAACCTCTATGACGTCTATCCCGACGGCATACAGGGCGAATACTGGGCTCTCAAGGGAGCAAAGACTCCCGCACAGAGCGGTAAGCCCGTCGTGACCTATACTCCCGCACTGAATATCTCAGTCGAGACCGGCAAGACCTTCTACAGCTACGGCGAGGAGCTCGATATGACTCAGTATACAGCCAAGCTCACAGGCACCGACCCCAAGCTCGGACCGTGGGAAAAGGCTGCCGAGAAGCTCAGCATCGCAAAGAATGTGAGAGTTGACGCTTCCGCGTATGACCCCTATAATGCGGGAACATACACGATAAAGCTCTCGGCTGAGACGAGCTATGCGAGCGCTTCCGCATCGTTTGACGTTACAGTTTCGATGCCCGTGGGTGAATACTTCCTTGATTCGCCCGAATCCGTGAATGTCACCTCCGAGTGCGGCTCCGGCAGAAAAGTGACCGAGCTGAAAAACGGCAACGTGGTCGATATCATCGAGAGCAGGGGCAAATACGGTCTTATCCGCTCCGACGATATCACAGGCTGGACTGACCTCACAACTCTCGTGCTCTGCGAAGCCGGAGAAAAACACATCGTCGGCGATATCAACGGCGACGGCAGCGTTGACAAGTACGACCTCTCGCTGCTGAATACATATCTCAAGGACAAGAAAACGCTTCCCGACGGTATCTCGACTCTTACCGCAGCGGAGCGTGAAGCGGCTGACATCGACTGCGACGGCGACCTCGACAATGAGGATGTTCTCATTTTCCTGACCGCTATCCGCGGCTGATAAGCTTTAAAAACAAGGAGGAGCTTCCTGAATGGAATGGACTGAAGTAAATATTTATACCGCTGCCGAGGGTATTGAGCTGCTGTGTGCAAAGCTCATGGATATCGGCGTGAAAGGCTTTGTTATCAAGGACTCTGACGATTTCAACGAGTTTCTTGAAAACAAGAACGGTCAGTGGGATTACATCGACGACGACCTCATGGGACTTGCAAGCTGCGAGACCTGCATAACCGTTTATCTGCCGGGAAATGAACAGGGAGCGGATATGCTGCAGTCCGTGAGGGCTATGCTCGCAGAGATGAAGTCCGGCGACCCCGAGGGCAGATACGGCAGGCTCGAAGCCGAGCTCGCAAGTATCCGCGAGGAGGACTGGGCTAACAACTGGAAGCAGTATTTCAAGCCCCTCAAAGTCGGCGACAGCCTCGTTATCAAGCCTTCGTGGGAGGATTATGACGACCTCGGAGAGCGCGTAGTCCTCGAAATTGACCCCGCTTCAAGCTTCGGCACGGGTCAGCACCACACAACGCGCCTCTGCCTCGAGATACTCGAGGGCTGCGTGAAGGAGGGCGACAGGATACTCGATATGGGCTGCGGAAGCGGTATACTCTCTATCGCGGCGATACTCCTCGGAGCTGAAAGCGCCGTGGCGGTAGATATCGACGAGAATGCTGCTGCTACGGCAAAGGAGAATGCGCTGAAGAACCATATCCCCGAGGAGAGCTACAAGACCTATTTCGGCAATATCCTCGCAGACGAGAAGCTCGCTTCCGAAATTGACGGCAAGTATGACATCATAACCGCAAACATCGTTGCCGATGTGCTCATCGCGATGAAGGACTACTTCGTCCGCTACCTGAAGGACGGCGGATTCCTGATAGTTTCCGGCATCATCGAGGAGCGCATGGAAGAGGTGCTCACGGCGATAGAAGGCGTCGGATTCACACGTCTCGGCGTAAATCTCAAAGAGGGCTGGGCGGCTGCTCAGTTCGTAAAATGAATATATCAGACCCGCATCGCGGGACTGTAAATATATAATCATTATTAACAAGGAGAATAGTAACCATGGCTTTATTCAACAAGAAGAAAAAGCAGGAGGAAGAAGCTTCCGCTGCTGTTAATGAAATGGAATTCGACTACAAGGAGGCAGTGCTCAAGGCTCTCGACGAGAAGCTCAACGGCAGCACTCTCTACGACGGCTGCATCATCATGCCCCGCGGCTTCACTATCGACGTTAAGATAGGCAGACGCGACGAAAAGGACGGCATCAAGCTCGTTCAGGTCGTTTTCCTCGTATCCCACGACGATTTCGACGAGCCTATCATCGACCCCGTTGACGCTCAGGGCAAGGACGAGGCTGAGGCTGTTCACATGGCTGTAGAGATATTCTACGGCGGTCTCTGGCACCCCCTCGACCAGTCAATGTTCAAGAAGAGCCCTATCGAGGTCTCAGCTCAGTTCCTCGGTCAGCACTATACATACGATATGTACGCTCAGTCTATCGTAAGGATAGGCGTTCAGGACAAGGAGCCCACAATGCTCGTCGGCTTCCTCCAGAACGAGATACCGAAATACCTCGGCTCAAAGAAGTATTACTGGCTCAGGATATACCTCGCTAAGCACAAGGACCGCCAGATAATCGAGGTGCGCGTTAACGGCTCTGTATGCAACGAGCTCAGCGAGAAGTTCCGTCCCTACGTTGATGCATGGGACGCTTCCGAGCACTTCATCTGCGAGAAGCAGTACGCTATCTTCGTTCAGCGCGGAGATGACCCCTGTCCGTACAAGAAGGAGGTCTACACCAATGCTGCCAAGTTCGCTATCGAGAAAATGGTAAAGATAAAGAACCGCGAGGACTACGAGGCTATGGCTGACGAGCTTGTAAAGGTCGCAGGCGACAAGGCTGTAGCTTCTGAGATAAGAATATTTATCCCCGAGATACTCGCTAAGCTCACTCTCGGCTATCAGGAGGGCGACAGCCTCTTCCTCATCGAGGGCGATGAGAATTCCGAGGAGGGCACATCTAAGATAGAGTTCAGAAAAACTCAGCTCCGCTCTTATTTCTACCTCCAGCAGGTTATCCTTGAATACCTCAACACAAGACCTCCGCAGGAGGACGTTCAGAACATCGTATTCAACAGCGTTGCTTTCAGAGAGCTCAGAAAGGCTAAGGAGCAGGGTCACGACCCCAAGGACCTCTACGTTCCCGGCACCGCTTACAAGATAGCTGAACCCGGTTACACGGTCTATTAATTGACAACAGAAAGGCTGCCTGAAGGAGAGTGACCTGACGGCAGCTTTTTCGTGAGGTAGATAATGAATCTTCAATCAATAATCATAACAGACACGATAGGCGTGCTGATACTGATAATACTCGCTGTCAGCAGCCAGTTCATACGTCAGCGGCGTATGCTCAGCGACAGGCTGTTTACCGCGATGTGTGTGCTTACGGCATCTTCGTGCGTCGGAGACCTGCTGGCGTTCTTGTTCGACGGTGTTACCGGCGAAGGAACATATCCGGCGCTGATGTTCCTGAATACGTTCACGTATATGACCAATATCTGCACCTCGCTTCTGTGGAGCCTGTACGTTACGGCAAGACTCTACGGCACGAAACGCCACACGATAAGAGTGCTGAAAATGTTGATCCTTCCGGCTGCCGTCGGAGCTGTAGGACTCATCGTCAATCTGAAGTGGAACTTCATCTTCACCATAGATGAGGAACACTATTACCACCGTCTCACCGCGGCGGGATACTATTTTGCCGTGACATATTTTTACCTGTTTTCCAGCGTTTTCATTCGCCGGCATTACAGAAAGCGCATGGGCAAGCTCTGTTTTCTGCCGATATGGATGTTCCTTTCGCCGATAGTGTGCTGCACGATAGCGCAGTTCCTCGTGTACGGGATTTCGCTTGCGTGGTGCTCGGTCGCGATAGGACTTGTCAGCATACACATGAGCCTCCAGAACGAGCTGTCGTATCTCGACCCGCTGACGAAGCTCTATAACCGAAATTACCTCACATATATACTCAATCAGTCCGTTCACACCAAGACCGAAATGCGCGGCATAATGCTCGATATGGACAAATTCAAGTCCATAAACGACAACTACGGTCACGCAGAGGGCGACGCGGCTCTTATCGAGACCGCGAATATCCTCATGAGGGCTGCCTCGGAGAAGGCGATACCGATACGCTTTGCGGGCGACGAGTTCATGATGCTTCTGCCGAAGGCGACCGAGAAGGAGCTCGAGGAGACGATAGAGAATATCCGCCGCGAGGAGAAAGCCTTCAACGATGCCGGTTCAAAGCCGTATAAGCTGATATTCTCGCTGGGAACGAGCTCTTTCGGCGGCAATACCGACCTCGACGTCTTTCTCAACGAAATGGACCGCAAAATGTACGAGCAGAAGCGGAGAAAAACGGAAGATACAGTCCGGTGACAATACGATAAAGCACCGCAAGAGTCAACGCGGTCCGGCTCTAATGGGCAGAGCCCTTGCCGCTTCCCACAGCTCAAAGAGAAAAGCAAAACTATCTGAGAACGCAGTTCTCAGATTTTTTTTATCCTGTGTACCGGCGCCGGATATTATACTCAGCCGAAGCCGGTTTTTCCGGAAAATCTGCATTTTGTAGGTTGACACGGAACAAAAATATATGATATAATATGTACACATTAAAATTATGAAAATAAGGAGGTTTGTAAATGAAAAAAGCAATATCTTTTATCACCGCAGCAGCGTTATCTCTCTCTGCAACAGCACTGCTTCCTGCAACAGCGGCCGAATCAGATTATTTGCTGCACAGCACCTTTGAGGACGGAAAAGAACAGTGGGCGGGTCGTGGTTCAGCATCCGTGAAGGTCGTGTCCGATATCTCGCGCTCCGGTGAAAAATCACTCATGACAAGCGGAAGAACAGCCGACTGGAACGGCGCTACTATGCCGCTCGGTTCCGGATTCAAGGCAGGACAGTCTTATGCGTTCAGTGCATATGTCATGACCGACGACACTGATTCTCCCGTAACGTTTTATCTGACTCTCCAGTACAAAGACGGCGATACTGCTGTATACCCGAAAATAGCAGAGGTAACTGCCGAAAAGGGAAAGTGGGCGCATCTCGAAAACAATGACTTTACCATTCCGGGTGAAGCGACTGATATTCAGCTCTATGTCGAAACAGCCGATAGTACGTGCAGCTTCTATGTTGATGAAGTAGTCGGTGCGAAGAGCGGCACAGAGATCGGTGAGCCTCCCAAAGCCGTTAAAATGAACAAGGGCGATATCAACTACGACGGTTCAATAGACGCCTTTGACGTTGTTCTCGCACGAAAGGGCATCATTGACGGCATAACCGACAAGAGAACTCTTAAAGCTGCCGACGCCAACAGCAACGGTCAGTTTGAGGTCGCTGATCTGCTTCTCATCAGTGAGTTCTGTATGGGAAAGATAAAGGAATTCCCTGTTGAAGAGCCTGTTATCGTTCCCGGACAGGTAAGGTATACTATGGAGGAGCTCACTGAAAAAACACAAAGCGAGCTCGTGAACAACGAACCCGGTGACTCTCATCAGGAGAAACCCGGTGTCGAGTACGGAACTATCGTAAAGAAGACCTATTTCTCCAAAAAGGCTAACAAGAACAAGCCTTACAATATCCTGCTGCCTGCTGATTATGATGAGAACAAGGAATATCCTGTCCTCTATGTGCTCCACGGATTCTTTGAAAACGAAGACCGTATGATAACCAAGGGCAACGGTGTGATGTATACACGTCAGATAGTCGGAAACGCTATCGCTGAAGGCGAGGCAAAGGACATGATAGTTGTATTCCCGCTTATCTTCACAAGCGCTACAAAAGAAAGTGCTACAGGCTTCGGAGATGCTGCATCAGTCGAGGGATACAATAACTTCGTTGACGATATCGTTGACAGCCTTATGCCGCACATCGAAGAGAATTACAGCGTCAAGACAGGCAGAGACTACACAGCAGTTACCGGATTCTCAATGGGCGGTATGGAGTCTCTTCAGATAGGTATGAAGTACGGCGACAAGTTCGGCTATGTCGGAGCTATCTGTCCCGCTCCGGGCGCACAGGGTGCATTCAAGTGGAACAGCGAAGAGGAAACTCCTCATCTGGTATTTATCACCGGCGGTACTTCCGATGACGTTGTAGGACTCAACACTCCGCAGGGATACCATAACAACTTTACTAAGAACGGCGTTCCTCACGTATGGCACGTTGTTCAGAACGGTCATCACGGTGACGATTCTATCCATTCAAGCCTGTATTGCTACGTAAGAGCAGTATTCCAGGCAACTGACTAAACCGCAGGGGAGACGTCACATTCCCCAAACGCATTTTTGCTTGATTCTCATGTCAGGTTTTTTCAGCCGCACCTGTCAAGTGAGGGCGTGATATAGAAATATATCACGCCCTCTAAATGGCTTTGTTCTGCTATCGGGAGAGCGCCTAACGCGCTGACGCTCAGACAGATATTGCCGCGGAGCAGCCTCCGCACAAGATGAATTTGCAAATTGAAAAAACAAATCGCATATTCAGCAAAAAGGTGAAAAAAAGCTTGACAAGCCGTTCCATTTATGATAAAATATTATTGCCGCTTGTAAACAGGCTTTTCAAGTCATGTCTATGCGCCTGTGACAGCGAGTTTTTATGAAAAGGCAGGTGCCACAAATGTACGCAGTTATTGAAACCGGCGGAAAGCAGTATCAGGTAAACGAGGGAGATATCATCTTCATCGAAAAGCTCGCAGCTGAGGCTGATGAGACAGTTACTTTCGATAAGGTC
>JAEEGL015506008.1_pt1 | contig 15602 bp, 12 predicted proteins | sample 9134231 | NCBI WGS metagenome assembly JAEEGL01 (sample SAMN16246548, study PRJNA631951) | gut metagenome | biome: gut microbiome; feature: rumen; material: fiber-attached | host: Bos | place: Iran: Karaj | collected 2018-10
ATGGTTGGGAAGACAGTGGATGCTGTTATTGAAGGCAGGATCACTGATGATGATTCGGAGGATGGCCTTTCCTATGTGGCCAGAACCTACAAGGATTCTCCGGACATCGATGGATATTTGTTTGTCACCGGCGTAAAGAGAGAACTTATGACCGGCGAATATATAAAGGTACTTATTACTGGTTCTAACGAATATGACTTAATTGGGGAGATGAAGCAATGAATTTACCGAACAAATTAACAGTAGCCAGAGTAGTATTAATTCCTTTTTTTGTAGCATTTTTATTACTTAGTCCCGGAAATGATACCTTTAAGTGGATTGCGCTTGCTATATTTATCATTGCCAGCCTTACAGATATGCTGGATGGAAAAATAGCAAGAAAGTACAATCTCATAACAGATTTTGGAAAATTCATGGATCCCCTTGCGGATAAGCTTTTAGTCTGCAGCGCCATGATTTGCCTCATTGAGCTTGGCAAGATTCCTTCATGGATAGTAGTTATTATTATTGCAAGAGAGTTTATCATCAGTGGCTTCAGACTTATAGCAGCTGATAACGGTAGAGTTATTGCTGCCAGCTACTGGGGAAAGTTCAAGACAACCTTCCAGATGATCATGGTTATCCTTATGATAGCAGGTCTTGGAGATGTTATACCTTATTATGATCTGGTAACTCATATTATTATGTGGGTTGCACTGGCGCTCACCATTATTTCACTTTGCGATTATATAATTAAAAACAAAGATGTAATGAGTGGAGACATGTAAGCGATAAACGCTCTTTAAAGCGCCTCAGCTTTATCGCGTAGTAGTTATAGTATTTTTTTATAGAAAGAGTTTTATGAGTAAAGATTTAGAAAAAGAATTAGAAGAAAAAGTTCGTTATGACGAATCAGAACTTGACGAAAGAATAATCAGGGCTGTTACTGATATGGGATTTGAATTCATGTCCCCCATTCAGAAGGCAGCTATTCCGGTTATGCTGGAAGGAAAGGACATTATAGGTCAGGCTCAGACCGGTACAGGAAAGACTGCAGCTTTTGGAATCCCGATTCTGCAGAAGGTAGATCCCAAGAATAAGCATTTACAGGCTGTAGTTCTTTGCCCTACAAGAGAGCTGGCAATGCAGGCTGCAGACGACATCAGAGATTTTGCCAAATATATGGAGGGAATCAAGGTACTGCCTGTTTACGGCGGACAGGATATCTCCAGACAGATAAGAGCACTTTCTACCGGAGTTCAGATTGTTGTTGGTACTCCCGGAAGAGTAATGGATCACATGAGAAGGCATACCATGAAGATGAAGGATGTTAAGGTCCTTGTACTTGATGAAGCAGATGAGATGCTGGACATGGGATTCAGGGAAGATATTGAGACGATTTTACAGGGAATGCCCGAGGAGCGACAGACAGCTCTTTTCTCAGCTACCATGCCTGAACCGATTCTCAAGATTACCAAGACATACCAGAAAGACGCTGAGTTTATCAAGATGACTCCTAAGGAAATAACTGTAGCTGCCATTGAGCAGGTTTACTACAGAATTCCTCAGAAGATGAAGGAAGATGTTCTGGTGAGACTTCTTGATTACTATAATCCTCAGAGATCCCTTATTTTCTGTAATACCAAAAAGATGGTAGATCAGCTGGCTGAGAGCCTTAAGGGTAAGGGATATCTTGCGGATGGACTTCACGGTGATCTGTCACAGAATCAGCGTGATACCGTAATGAATCTGTTTAGAGGAGGCAGAATCAATATTCTTATTGCCACAGACGTAGCTGCAAGAGGTATTGATGTCAGCGGTGTTGATGCCGTATTTAACTATGATATTCCCGAAGATATTGAGTATTATGTGCACAGAATAGGCCGTACAGGCCGTGCCGGCAGAAGCGGTAAATCCTTTACCCTTGTTGGCGGCAGGGAAATGTACAAGCTTCGTGATATAGAGAGAATCTGTCACACTAAGATAGAAGAGAGAAAGGTTCCTTCTGCAAAGGAAATAACAAGAGTAAAATCCCAGAAGGTATTTGCTGAAGTAATTGATATTATCGAAAATGGCGATATTTCTTCTACACTCGAGTTTGTAAATCAGAAAATTGAAGAGGGTGAGTATACAGCAGAACAGCTTGCAGCAGGATTTATGAAGCTCAAGATGGGTGCTGATATTGAGGATCTTGTTCTTTTTGAAAAAAGTGACAGACGCCGCAGTGAATTTAAAACCGGCGGAGAGAGACGTCGTGATGGAAGAGATAAGGGACGTGACGGAAGAGATAAAGGACGCGACGGAAAAAGAGGACGTGATGGCAGAAAAGACCGCGATGGATATAAGAGTCGTGATGACAGACGCCGCGGTGAGGGAAAAGGTCGTTCCTTCAAGAATTCTGACAGAAAGAATGATAGAGATTCAAGGAAAAATACTGACAGTCAGGATAAGAGCAATGAACTCTTCAAAAAGCCCAGAAAAAAAGAAAGATTAAACTATGAGGATAAGTCCAAGGCATCTGCAGTAGGACTTGATGAGAGCCTCATTGCCAGCATAAAAGCAGATAGAAATAAAACCGGTGATGCTGTGAGTACTCCAAAGCCGGAACGAAAAAGCCACTCCAAGAAGAGTGATGGATTTGAAAATGTTGGTAGAATCAACATAAAGGGCGAGGGTGAGACCAAAGCCTGGTATATGGGCCAGGATGAGGACAAGTCCTACAGTTCCAACAGAAAAAAAGCGGATACCGACACCATGAAGGTTTCTAAGTCAGAGAAAAAGGCAATCAAGTCTGAGAACAAAAAGCGTAGTCTTGATTACCTGGCTGATGTAAGCGATTTTGTAATGGAGAGCTTCGGTAAGCGCAAGAATAAGGAGAAGTAATGCCTGAGGTTACAAAGGTTAAACTTAACCGTGTGAGAGCAAAAATCTTTAATATGGTAAGTACAGGTGTTATTGATGAGCCTATCAATAAATTTTATGACGGGCTCAGCATCATCATGCTTGTTCTTAACCTGTTTTCCGCATTTGCAATAACCTTTGACTATATGGAGGAGCACTATAAAGGGCTCCTCCTTGCTATTGAAGCATTTACAACTTTCTTCTTTGCAATTGATTATGTTCTTAGATTCATAACTGCCAAAGAGCTTTTTCCAAAGTGTTCCGAAGGGAAAGCAATTCTAAGTTATGTATTATCTTTTTCGGGAATTATAGACCTGTTATCGTTTCTTCCCTATTATTTGCCTATATTCTTTCCGGCAGGTACTGCGGTATTTCGTATGTTCCGTGTGGCAAGGATATTAAGGCTCTTTAGGATCAATTCCTACTACGATCAGCTCAATGTCATAACGGAAATACTTGTTAGTAAAAAACAGCAGCTTTTTGCCTCGGTGTTTATCATTATGATACTTATGCTGGCCTCAAGCCTATGTATGTACAGCGTCGAACATGATGCGCAGCCCGAGGTTTTCCAGAATGCTTTTTCCGGTATCTGGTGGGCAACTTCCACACTTCTTACTGTGGGCTACGGTGATATTTATCCTATTACCATCACAGGAAAAATCATGGGTATCCTGATCAGTTTCCTGGGTGTGGGGATGGTTGCAATTCCTACAGGTATTATTTCCGCCGGCTTCGTGGAACAATATCAGAAGCTTAAGACTGTGGGAGAATATGCTGAAGAGGAGAACATTCATTTTATTAGAGTTAAGCTCTCCGAAAATGATAAATGGTCAGGGAAAAAAATTATTGAAATTGGCCTTCCCAAGGATGTTATCATAGTTTCCATTCAGAGAAAAAATGAGACTATCATTCCACGAGGTACGACTGTTCTGGAAAAAGGCGACATTATTGTAATGTGCGCTGAAAAGACAAAGGATGTTCAGCCCATTGACTTAAAGGAAATAACCATAAATGAGGGCCATTCCTGGAATGGAACTGCCATAAAGGATATAGACATATCAAGACAGAGCTATATCTTTATGATAAGGCGAAACGGAAAGGCCATTATTCCCAGAGGCAATCTTGTTGTCAAGGCCGGGGATGTGGTTCTTTTGTATGAGAAGCACGTAAGAAATACCACGGCATAAATACTATAGTAAACGTCATTAGGCAATTCCTAATGTTGTTTACGATAGAATTGGAATCAGAGAAATGAAAATGAACGAAGATATTAAAAAGACTTTACTTGATGAGACGGAGCTTTTTGTCCTTGATATGGATGGGACATTTTACCTGGATACTGATATTCTGGACGGAGCTTTGGACTTTCTTGATGCTGTAACAAAGCGAGGCAAGAAATATATATTTTTTACCAATAATTCCTCCACCTCATCGGAACTATATATTAAAAAGCTTGCCGGAATGAACTGCCACATAACACCGGATCAGATAATGACCTCAGGAGATGTTATGATCAGATTCCTAAACAGCAATTATCCCGGAAAAAGTGTGTTCCTTCTGGGAACAGAGCCATTGACAGAAAGCTTTGAAAAGGGAGGAATCAATCTTTTTAAACCGGAAATTGCTGAAAATGAGGGATTTGTGCCGGTAGATACGAAGAACATTCCTGATATTGTTGTGGTGGGTTTTGACAAAACACTTACTTATGAAAAGCTCACCAATGCCTGCACCTACATCAGAAACGGAGCTCTTTTCCTGGCTACCCATCTTGATATCAACTGCCCCATGAAGGGCGGCTTTATCATCGATTGTGGGGCTATTTGCGGGGCCATAACACTCTCTACAGGGAAAGAGCCCAAATACGTGGGAAAGCCCTTTAAAGAGACCGTGGACATGATAGTTGATGCCACTGGAGTTCCCAGGGAAAAGATAACCTTTGTGGGGGACAGACTTTATACAGATGTGGCTACAGGGGTTAAGAACGGAGCCAGGGGAGTGCTGGTTTTGACAGGAGAGGCAACCCTTGATGATATCCCTAAGTCAGATGTAAAGCCGGACGCAGTTTATTCCGGAATAAAAGAGATGGGCGAACTATTAAACAGTAATTGACTTAAAACTTGAAAAAATGACACAAAGTGCTTCAGGTTATAGACGTTTACTTTGGGGCTTATTACAATTAAGAAGGTGTTTTTTATTATTATAATGGAGGGTTGATCAATGAAAATAGCACTTATAAATGAAAACAGCCAGGCTGCCAAGAATGAGATGATCTACGGCTCACTTAAGAAGGTTGCTGATAAGCACGGTTTCGAAGTTTTTAACTATGGAATGTATTCAGCTGAGGACAAGGCACAGCTTACCTATGTTCAGAATGGTATCCTTGCTTGTGTTCTTCTTAATTCCGGCGCTGCAGACTATGTTGTAACAGGCTGCGGAACAGGCGAGGGAGCAATGCTTGCCTGCAACTCATTCCCGGGAGTTATCTGCGGACATGTAACAGATCCTCTTGATGCTTATACTTTTGCTCAGATCAATGACGGAAATGCAATTTCTATCAACTTTGCACTTAAGTCAGGCTGGGGCGCAGAGCTTAATCTCGAGTATATCTTTGAAAAGCTTTTCTGCGAGGAGTCAGGCCAGGGTTATCCAAGAGAGAGAGCAGTTCCCGAGCAGAGAAACAAGAAGATCCTGGATGAAGTTAAGAAGGTAACTTACAATCAGGATGTTGTAGACATTCTCAATAAGCTGGACAGAGAACTTGTAAAGGGAGCTCTTTCAGGTGAGCACTTCCTTGAATATTTCGATGCAAATGCCAAGGATGAGAGAATCAAGGCTGCAGTTCATGAACTTTTGAAATAATGACAGATATTAAAACAGGCTGTACACCATCCGATGTACAGCCTGTTTTTTAGGCAAAAGCTATGTTTATTTCATAAACACAGTTGTGTTGGCAATGGTCATTAGAGTCATAAGGATCGCATTGAGAAATGCAGGTGTCCAGATATTTCCAAGGCGCTTATAGAGAGCTCTGGAGATAATCGCTGCAATAGAAAGTGTAGGAACCATTGCAACAAGGATAATACCTGAAAGTGCAGACTCTGGATGAGCGGAAACGCCTGTTCTAAAGAGTGTTCCGTACTGATTGATGAGCCATAACATTATTCCGCCTGCGTTGAGAGCAATAGCGACAAGGTAGCCCTTTATTCCCTTAAGGGAAGTAACGTTGGTATTAACAGTGATGGAAGCTGTTGATACCAGATAGAAGATAAGGAATGTAGGCAAATACTTGAAGAATGCAGGAAGAACATTCATGTCAAAGGTCTTGAAGGCAAAGGTCCAAATTCGGAAATCAGCCTTGAACAAAAGATCCATGAGACCAAGGACAATATAAGCAATAACTACAGTTACTACTGCGGTACAAAGACCTGCAAGAATTGCTTTTACATCAAATATTACACCATAGTCCTTGAAGGAAGCGCCCTCTTTTGCCTTGTTGAAAAAGTAAATTGCGCTCATGGCAAGAAGAGAAATAAATGCACTTGCAATTGTCCAGTATGCAATATCATTGACTGCAGGAGCTACCCAAACAGTATAATTCTGGTACATCGGAAACTTGGCTATAACTGCAAGAATAATGCCTGATACAAAGGTTAAGCAGCTGCCTGTTCTGTAGGCTTTCCGGTGATTGGTTTCTTTTCCGGAAAGGAAGAAGCCTATGCAGCCGGTCAGGGCAAATACAAGGCCAAGATAGAACAGGAAATTAACGGTCTGGCTTCCTGCGCCTCCGTCAATAAGAGGAGAGAAGAAGAATGCAGGAAGAAGCAAAAGAACAAATAATGTAGCGAAGTTTGCAAGTCTTGCGCCGAGTTCTTTCTTTGGTTCAGAAACAGCAAGGGCCTCTGTGCGGGCTCCGTTAAAGAATGGAAGCTCTGTGATTATCATAACCAGCGGAACCAGCATCATAATAAAGCCAATAAGGGCGATAAATTCAAAGAATTCTTTCAACTGCCATACCTGACTGGATGGAGCAATGTCTTTCAAATAAGAAGAATAGTCAGAGAAAGCAGTGGTAAAGAAGGAAATTGCATAACCTGTAGTAACCTTGGAAAAATGATTCCAGGGATGAGTCTGTGATGGCTGATAAATGATTCTCTGGCCGCCATCAGAGGTCTGATACCAGGTGCCTGCCACAGGATTTTCCTGCTGTAACCAGGTCTTGGCTTCATCGGTTCCGACATAGTTCTTTTGGCGTACCGTACCGCCGGTTACTGCCGGATCGTTGAAGAAGAATTCATCGTACTGAGCAGCTACTTTTCCCATGTAGCGTCCGCCGCCAAGTGAGTCGGCTGTTGCCACATCAACCCCAGCAAAAGCAGAATAGGAAAAATCTGAACCCTCGGTGAGACCAGCATAGACCTTGCGCACACCGGAGGTAGGGAACTGCATCTCATCCATGGCAAGAGCCATTGTGGTGGAGAAACCACCCATGGAATGTCCTGCAAGACCGATTATTCCGTTACCGCTGGCATCCTTGAGTACATAAGGCTGCTCATACATGTACTGAACGGCATCATTCATGGAATTAACCCAGAATGGTAGCCACATTCCAAAGAAATCCGGACTTGCATAGACATCAGCATTTATCTTGGAGTGACCGTGATCATACTGATCCAATGCTAAAACAACGAAGCCTCTTCTTGATAACTCGATGGCATTGGCATCCTGCATTTCTGCTGAGTTGAGATAGCCATGTGTTACAATAAGAGTTGGTTTTGGATTGCTTTCAGATGCGTCTTTTGGCATGTAGAGAAGACCGGACAGTGTTCCGTTAGCCGTTTCAAAAGAAATCCGGCTCACCTTGGTGCTGCCTAATCCCCCATTGAAAAGGCCAGCGAAAATGCTCCCCAAAAGCACCAGAACAAGCGAAACACACAGTAGTAGCGACGTACCTTTTTTCATTTTCATAGAAATATCCTCCTTTTAAAATTGTTTCCTATGGAAACAAAATAAGTGTACAATTAATTGTGCAAAAAGTCTATAATTGAATATAAATAAAAAAATATTTGTGGAAAATTAACAATGAATGCAAGGAGATTTTGAATGAAACTATCCTGGATGGGCGATTACCGAGAGGTGGTTGAGGCCCTAATTAGATACTGTAATGTCTATGCCTATGTGTACAAGAGTGAGAAACTGTTTCACGAAGGTGTGAATTATTCCTATGCACAGATACAGGTAATTGAGTATCTTCTGGAAAACGAAGAGAAGCAGGAACCAATGACTGCTATTGCAGCCAGGCTCGGTGTCACAAGAAGCAATTTTACCAAGATAATAAATCGATTGGAGCAGAAGGGGCTGGTTGAAAAGAATTACATAAAAGGCTCAAGGAAATCTATAGCAGTTACGGTAAATGACAAGGGCAGGAAGTTATACGATACCTATTCCAAAGAAATTCTGAGATGGCATTTCGCTGCAATGTTCAATGAATTGAAGGAGATACCTCCGGAGTATAGGGACAATATCAGTAAGGCGCTGACAAGAGCTTTGGAGGCCGGAGCAAACTATAAACCATGATTTTATATCTGTTGGGGAGCTAAAAAATATGTAGTTAATCCGGGATTTTTGTGTTATAATAGCCGGGATGTTTTATCGTAAATGAACTAAGAAGTAACGGCTATATATTGTTTTTTTGGGAGTTTTTTAGTAATGGATTTTTCAGTAAGGGAGAAGGATTTTTCTGCTAACGGGGGCTACAGAAAAAAGGATAGAGCTTATTCTGTGGCGGATTTAAACAGAACTAAGCGCAATAGAAAATCAAAAATCGATTACCGCAAAGTGGCAGCAATTGCCCTTGGTACAGTTGTAGTATTTGTAGCAGGATTTTCTGTATATAATCGATTACCTTTTGTTAAAGTAAATAAAGCCATCGCTGCCGGCAAGAAGTACTCAGCCAACGAGGATTACGAATCAGCCATTAACTCATATTCTGAGGCTATAGAGATCGATGCCGGTTCTGTGGCAGCCTATTCAAATATGGCAGGTGCATATCTTAGCATAGATGATTCTGAATCTGCCAAGAAGGTTTTGTATGATGGCTGGCAGAATACCGAGAATGAGGCTCTTCTTGATAATTATCACACGGTTATCCTAAATGACGTGGTTAATACCATTAACAGACAGCAGGCTACCATTGATACTGTTCTTGATATAGTCAACGTTCTTGAGACAGACAGTACTAACAAGGATGCCATGGAGCTTTTGGATGCAGCGCATACAAGATGCTTTACTGTTTATGGCAGCGATGTTAATGCTCTTTTCAGATCTACTGAGGGCAGTGACAATTACAAGAAGTATGAGGAGATAGTTTCAAGGCTCCTTACAGTTTATCAGAGCAGTCCTTCTGATGAGTTAAAAGAGCTTGTGATTAAATATGCTGTTCCTTCAATTGATTCTTTTACCATGAATTATGAGGATGCAGTATCCTATGCAGCTCTTTTATCACAGGTGGATGCTGTGACAGGATTTGACAGAGACAGCACCGCAGTTAATGCATGTTTAACTGATGCTCAGAGCGTATTATCAGTATTTACCGGAATCTTTGAGCAGCTTGATGTTGGGAATGTAGATGAGCTCCGTGATTTCATCGTTACAGATGAATACGTGACTCTTAGAAATAAGTACCTCAATCAGGAGGAGACTCCTCTTGAGAATACCACCTATATTCCAATCTGCAGAGATGGAATCATCTTAAACCGCACTGAGGATGGTTGGAGTTACAGATTCCTTAGCTTTGATGAGAAACCTGATAATACAGGAGTTATTACTCTTTGGGCTAACTATTTTGAGGACAACGGTGTTCAGAGAAATTCAATTTCTTATGAACCTGCTGCAATAGACGGCAATCTTTATCCTCATACCAAGTATTCTGTAACTTATCTCAACAGCTATATTACTTCAGGAAAGTCCACCAAGGTTGAGAAGATGAATTACAGACTTGATACTACCATCACCTATGAGGACGGAACAGTTGATGAGACAATAGTAGGTGACTGGGGCGGAGCAAATGAATGGATTATGGACATAGACACTATAGAATCCAGAATCAGAGCATAAGACGGCGCTGGTGATTTTATTAAATAAGATTTACAATTATAAGGAACGGGACTGACCGTTCCTTATGTTTTTATACAGGAGACTGAAGAAGTGAGCGAAATACAAAGAGAACCCAAATGTGTCATAATATCAGCCGGCAATTTTACGCCTTTAGAGATTCCTTTGGAAGAAGGAGATCTTTGCATCGCCTGCGATGCGGGGCTTATTTATGCTCAGCAGATGGGTATTCTTCCTGATCTCATTGTGGGAGATTTTGATTCATTAAGTGAATCGGGGCCAATGGCTGTTGCAACACTTAAGGAGATTGCGGAGAATGATCCTGATAGGATTGTTAAACTGAACGTTAGAAAAGATGACACTGACACCATAAAGGCCATTAAGATTGCGTTGGAGAAGGGCTACAAAAAGTTCTATCTCTACGGAGCTCTGGGAGGTAGCAGGATTGATCATTCCCTTGCCAACATTCAGTCACTTCTTTTCATCAAGCACAATGGCGGCCGCGGATATATCATGGATGCGGACAAGATGCTGTTGATAGCTGAGAATGAGACGGTAAAGTTTCACAGAGGCAATTCCGGCTATTTATCAATTTTTGCTTTATCAGAAAAGGCAAAGGGTGTAACATTAAAAGGGCTGATGTATACGTTGGAAAATGGCAATCTTACCAATGATTTTCCACTTGGTGTCAGCAATGAATTCATTATCGATGAGGAAGCTGAGATAACTGTAGAGGAGGGAACACTTCTTATTACAGCATATTTCTGAGACCTTAAGGGGGATAGAAATGATCTGTTTTTTGGCCAGGTTATTTTTAAAGAATCACGATGATACTGATCTCATGGAAGTGAGACAGGGATATGGCATTATTAGTGGTGTAACAGGCATTGCTTTTAATGTCTTTTTATTTATCATAAAGCTTATGGCAGGTATTCTGAGCGGCTCCATTGCTATTGTGGGTGATGCCATCAACAACTTATCGGACGCGGCATCCTCCATTGTAACCCTGGTGGGTTTCAAACTGGCGGGAGGTGAAGCTGATGAGAAGCACCCCTTTGGCCACGGAAGAGTGGAATATATCGCAGGCCTTATTGTGTCTCTTTTTATCATAATTACAGGTGTTGAAGTTGTTCAGAAGTCAGTAAATTCCATCTTTCATCCTGATGAGGTTGTGTTTAATGCCGTTGTGGCGGTAATCCTTGGTATTTCTATTTTTGTAAAAATGGTTATGTTCCAGAGTAACCTTCAGGCATCTGTAAAGATTGGCAGCGTTGCCCTTAAGACTACGGCCATGGACAGTATTTCAGATGTCTTTACAACTATTGTGGTGCTGATCGGAAGCATTGTTTCTCACTATACCGGCTTGCATATTGATGGATTCATGGGCGTTCTTGTGGGCTTTTTTATCATAAAGGCTGGATACGAGGCAGCGAGAGATACCATAAGCCCGCTGCTTGGAGAGCCTCCCAGCAAGGAATTCCTTGAAGAGATAAAAGAGACGGCGCTTGCCCATGACGAGGTCCTGGGAGTTCACGACATCATCGTCCACAACTATGGCCCGGGTAGGATAATAATGTCTCTGCATGTGGAGGTACCTGCGGATAGAGACATTATTGTAATTCACGATATAATTGATGATATTGAAAATGAGCTTCGACAGAAGTACCACTGCGTGGCTGTGATCCACATGGACCCGGTGGTTTTCGATGATAAGCTGACAAGTTTCCTGAAGGAAGAAATCAGAGAAATTGTTAAGAACCTTGATCCGAAGCTGGATATTCATGATTTCAGGCTGATCCATAAGGGGGAAAATGGTAGAAAAGTCAGTTTTGATGTCAGCGTGCCCTATGGCTTTAAGCTAAAGGATGATGAGATAATAGAGTACATCACCACCAGGGTCAGCGCTTCGGAATTTGATGTGGATTTCGATATTACTATAGACAAAGAGAATTTATAAGATTACTTCAAGGAGGAAAAAAGTTTGTTAGGGTTAGAAAAGATAAAGAAAAGTTTTGGGGATGTGTTAAAAGAGCATCCTTATTCGATTTTGTTGTTTTTTATTGGGACTCTTTTATGGGCACTTGATATCGGTGCCAGACTATTTGAGACTCCGCTGGAATGTGGCAGAAGCCTTTTTATGGGAGTGTCTTTGGGAGTTCTATTATGCGAGACCATAGGTCTCTATAGGGCGGAGAAAAAAGGGGAAGACATCGAAGCCGGCAAATTTGGAAGAGTTCTGCTTAATATAGTTATTGTTTTAGGCTCTCTGGCTGCGACTTTGCTTTACTGGCTGTTTAATGAATACAATTGGCAAAAGAAATCCTTTGGCAGTGACTACATGTTATATCAGGAACTGACCCAAAATGTCTTTATCTGCGTCATGACTGCTATATTGGGATTTACTGTTTTCTTTTTCTATAAAAGAAGGAACGACAGCTTTGAAGAGTACACTGCCAGGGCCTTCTGCGGCCTTATGAAGGCGCAGCTTGTCTATGGTATTATTGCCATCGGATTTTTGCTGGTTCTGGTGGTATTTAACGTTCTTATCTATGATACTGAGCAGTTTGATCTCATAGCAAGGTCACAGATACTGATCCTTGGTCTTGTGGAGTTTCCCTGCGTGATCGCCGGGCTTAGCAGGACAGAAGAAAAGATCAGCAAGTTTGGCAAGGCGGTGCTTTCATACGTTTTGACGGCTCTTTTGTCCCTGGGATTTATTATCATTTATGTGTATATAATCAAGATTCTTGTGACCTGGAAATTCCCATCTAATGAGGTATTTTCTATTTTGACGGGACTCTTTGTGGGGGGAGTTGCTGTCTGGACCATGGCACAGGGGTGCTGCGATGAAAATCTGAAGAAATTTTATAATATACTTCCGATTCTTTTTATTCCCTTTATTGTACTGCAGGTTATGTGCCTGTACATGCGCGTTGTGGACTATGGCTTTACCATGAACAGGTACTTTGGCGCTGCGCTTATAGTGTTCGAAATTGTTTATTTCCTTCTTTATATCTTCAAGATGATAAGTAGGAAAGATATTATGGCATGGGCTATTTTCCTGGTGATTGCCGGAAGTGTTCTGATACTTCTTTTCCCAGGAACAAATATGAACTATGTTGTCACAGCTTCACAGAAGAAAAAGATTGAGAAGCTGTTAGCCATGGGGGATGCCGACTATAAAATGAAAGCTGCAGCGGCTGAGGCTTACAAAGAGATAAAAAAACACGGCGGTTTTGCGGGAAAAATGTATTTTGAAAAGGGTCTTACCCCGGAGCAGTTAAGTGACATCAAAAACATTGATCCGTCAAATGTTAAATCGGACGATTTTTACATCAGGGTAAATAACAATATGCATGAGATCGATATTTCAGGTTACTCAAAGCTTTATGTTTATCACGACGATTATTCAATCTATGACAAAGGGTTTGAAGTGGATGCTGTTTTGTTATCTTATGGAGATGATAATAATATTAAGGCTAAGGCTAATTTGAGAGGTGTTGTGGATAAGCTTATTGAGAATGATAAAAACGATGCTTCAGAAGAGGAAAACATACAGTTACTTAGAGAAGGAATAATCCTGTCAAATGGAAGTAAGCTGCTGATCCGTGAGATTACCTTGGATGGAGAAGCCGGAGAGACCAATAAAATTGATCGCCTTGTAATTGACGGTTATATTCTAAAATAAAGAACTGATTAACTTTTTGTTAATTACTTGTCATTGTGGGTTCTTTTGAGCTATACTATGCAAGGATAATGAAACAGATAATTATTTGTTTGAATGGAGGATATATAAATGAGAGGTTCTAAACCTACTGTACTTTTGATTCTTGATGGATACGGACTTAATGATAATCCTGAGGGAAATGCCATTGCTATGGCTAAAACTCCTGTAATGGACGGTCTTATGAAGGATTATCCTTTTGTTAAGGGCTATGCCAGCGGACTTGCAGTTGGTCTTCCTGATGGTCAGATGGGTAACTCAGAGGTTGGTCACATGAACATGGGTGCCGGCCGTATTGTTTACCAGGAGCTTACCAGAATCACCAAGTCTATTGAGGATGGCGATTTCTTTACTAATGAAGGTCTTTTAGCTGCAATCAACAACTGTAAGGAAAAGAATTCAGCTCTTCATTTATATGGTCTCGTTTCTGATGGTGGTGTTCACAGCCATATTACACATATTTACGGACTCTTAGAGCTTGCCAAGAAGAACGGCCTTGATAAGGTATTCGTTCACTGCTTCCTTGATGGAAGAGATACTCCACCTGAGAGCGGAATCGACTTCGTTCAGCAGCTTGAAGATAAGATGAAAGAGCTGGGTGTAGGCGCAATCGCTTCTATTTCCGGCCGTTACTATGCAATGGACAGAGATAACAACTACGACCGTGTTGAGATCGCTTACAACGCACTTACAAAGGGCGAGGGCAACAAGGCTAACAGCGCTCACGAGTGCATGGTTGAGTCTTATAAGAACGGAAAAACAGATGAGTTCGTTATTCCTACAGTTATCATGAAGAATGGCGCTCCTGTAGCTACAATCAAGGATGGCGACTCTGTCATCTTCTTTAACTTCCGTCCTGACAGAGCAAGAGAGATCACACATTGCTTCTGCGATGATGAGTTTGATAAGTTTAACAGAGGACCTCGTAAGGATGTAACTTACGTTTGCTTTACAGACTACGATCCACTTATCCCTAACAAGGAAGTTGCTTTCAAGAAGGTTCAGCTTACAAATACCTTTGGTGAGTGGCTTGCAAACAAGGGAATGAAGCAGGCTCGTATCGCTGAGACAGAGAAGTATGCTCATGTTACATTCTTCTTCAACGGCGGTGTTGAGCAGCCTAACGAGGGCGAGGACAGAGTACTTGTAAACAGCCCTAAGGACGTTCCTACTTATGACCTCAAGCCTCAGATGAGCGCTCCCGAGGTTTGCGAGAAGATCCTTGATGCCATCAATTCTCAGAAGTATGATGTAGTTGTAGCAAACTTCGCTAACCCTGACATGGTTGGACACACAGGCGTTATTCCTGCAGCTGTTAAGGCCATCGAGGTTGTTGATGAGTGCGTTGGCAAGATTGTTGATGCTATTAAGACAACAAACGGAACACTGTTCATCTGCGCTGACCACGGTAATGCAGATATGATGGTTGACTATGAGACAGGAGAGCCATGGACAGCTCACACAACAAATCCTGTTCCTTTCATCCTTGTTAATTATGATCCAGCATACACACTTGCAGAGGGCGGATGTCTTGCAGATATCGTTCCTACGCTTATTGAGTGCATGGGCGAGGAGAAGCCTGCTGAGATGACAGGAAAGTCTCTTCTTATTAAGAAATGATTTAAGAAAGAATTGACTCTACGCTACTAATATGTTATATTAACTGTTGCGTGTTTTTAATGATAGTTTTACCTTTGGAGGTTTGATCGTGAACGTTTTAGGTTATGTTTTCGGAGTATTATTTATCATAGTTTGTGTCGCACTTGTAGTTCTCGTGCTTGCTCAGGAAGGCAAGAATCAGGGACTTGGTGCAATTCAGGGAACAGTTGAGAATACATATTGGGGCAAGAACAAGGGCCGTTCAAGAGAGGGCGTTCTTAAGAAGATA